>JAESGL010000079.1_pt1 | contig 174740 bp, 169 predicted proteins | sample 9269711 | NCBI WGS metagenome assembly JAESGL01 (sample SAMN14515918, study PRJNA621676) | algae metagenome | isolation source: Kastovskya adunca ATA6-11-RM4 and co-occurring heterotrophs from soil and... | place: Chile: Atacama Desert | collected 2011-06-27 | reverse complement strand
CCGAAACTCTCAAAGTGTCTTAACGAAGTTCTGTCTCTTGCTGATTCTCATCAGTATCCAAGACAAAAAGCTTCACTAAGCGGTTTGCTGTCAAAACATCTATTCAAAGAACTTTTTAGATTCCCTCTCATGAGTCTAGGCTTCTAAACTCCTAAGGCTTCCTCTCTTGTAGTTACTATCTCTTTAGGTAGTAGCTGTGTTTGTTTCTGTACTGGCCCTGACCCTTCTGGTCCTGGCTGCTTTTTCTGGAAAAGCGAGTGCTCGTTTTTTCCAAAAGCGAGTGCAAAGTTAAGTAAGTTTTGCCTCTTATGTCAAGCTTTTTTTGAAGAAAATTTTCAGAAGTTTCTAACCCCCTTTCTTCCTCTTCGTTAGCTTAACTGCTAAAGACCATCCTCCTTTTGTAAAGGTAAAGATCTATAGCCCCTTGTTCGCTTTCAGTATTTCAATCTCTTTCCAGTTGTTCTCCTCACTGCCTGCTGCCGTAAGGGGAGTGCAAAGGTAGAAGCTTTTTTGCTCTTTGCAAGTAGTAAAGCTGAAAATGTTTTGAAGTTTTTTCTGCCTCTTCTCCATCAGTACTTGCTCCTGTGTAGGAGCGCAAGAGTATCAACCATAACTGTTAACTCTTTAGTTCCCAGTCTCCCAAACCTTTTTTAAGGAGGCGGGAAGACAAAGGTAATAGAGGCAACAGATCAATTTCAAACAACAATAGAGAAATATTTTCTCTGCTGTATGCCTGTTTTCAAAGCTTCTCAAGCAAACCATCCAGACCGTGTGCCCGAATGGGGATGCAAACATAACACCCCCCGGACATCATTTCAAAGCCTAATTATCAAATTAATTTCAACTGCATTGGTATATATTTTTAGAACAAAATATATGCAGCTGACAACGACCACTTTCAGCCTACACAAATTCTGCACGCAATTCAGCTGTCTTGCGCAGACGCTCAATCATTTGTACACTTTCTTCGTGGTTAAGCGTTTGCTGTCCATCGCTATGTGCCTGCTCCGGACGCTCATGCACCTCTACTATTACACCATCAGCGCCAGCCATAACAGCTGCCAGTGCCATTGGCTCTACATAATGGCGGATGCCAATGCCGTGAGATGGATCTACCACTACCGGTAAATGCGTTTTCTCTTTCAGAATAGGCACTGCATTCAAATCAAGGGTATTGCGGCTGGAACGCTCGTAGGTACGGATGCCTCGCTCACACAAGATCAGGTTTTCGTTGCCACCGCTGAACACATACTCTGCAGAGTACAGCAATTCTTCAATGGTACCACTGATACCACGCTTAATCATCACTGCCTTATCAATCTTACCCAGCTCATCCAGCAGGTTGAAGTTTTGGGTATTGCGGGCGCCTACCTGGAATACATCCACATAAGGATACATTTCCTCAATTTGCGACACCTGCATTACCTCGGTAATAATCTTTATGCCTGCCTCCTGTGCCAACTGATACCACAGCTTTAACCCATCAATGCCCATACCACGGAAAGAATAAGGAGAACTGCGTGGCTTGAAAACGCCGCCGCGCATGATACGCACACCCGTTTCTTTCAGGTGCTGAATGGTCTGGCGGATTTGCTCCTCCCCTTCTATAGAACAAGGACCTAACATAATTGCCAGATCGCCCTGACCTATCGTTACACCATCGCCCAGGTCAATCACAGTTGGCTTTACCTTCCATTTGGAGGACACCAGCTTGTATTCATCAGATACCCGGTGGATATCGGCAATGCCGGGCAGGCTGGCGATCTGACGGATGTCGAAGTCGGCTTTGCCTATGCCGATCAGGTAATGGCCATACTGGGTGCGGGCTTCGCTAAGTTTGTAGCCAATGCTCTTGGCTTTATCTGTGATGGCAGCTTTCTGCTGCTCGTTCACATCCTTCTGTAACTGAATGATCATGGTTGTTTAGGCTGTTTATTAGTTGTTTTCTTTTATCGATTTCACAAACTGGACGATATCACGCTCCAGGTTCTGGCTGCCGGTAAGCAGGTTAATAAAGGCACTGCCAATGATTGCACCCTTCGCATAGCGCGAAGCAAGCTGGAAGCTTTCCCTATCAGAAATACCAAAGCCAATAAGGCGGGGGTTCTGCAGATTCATCTCATTGATGCGCTCGAAGTAGCTAATCTGTTCTTCAGTGATACCCTTTTTAGCACCAGTGATGGAGGCCGACGATACCATGTAAATAAAGCCGCTGCTGTTCTCATCTATTTCCCGAACCCGCGCTTCTGAAGTCTGGGGAGAAATGAGGAAAATATTGTGCAGGCCGTACTGCTGGAAGACAGGCTTATAGAACTCCCGGTACTCGTACATGGGTAAATCGGGCAGAATAAGCCCATCGATGCCCACTTCTGCACATTTCTGGCAGAAACGCTCTATGCCAAACTGCAGTACGGGGTTAAAATAGCCCATCAGCACAACAGGCACTGATACTTCTTTGCGTAAATCCCGTAGCTGTTCAAAGAGCAGCTTCATGGTCATGCCTGCATCGAGGGCCTTCTGGTTACTGGCCTGAATGGTAGGGCCATCGGCTACAGGATCTGAAAAAGGCAAACCAATTTCTATGATATCGGCGCCGCCTTTTTCCAGTGCCCTGAGCACCGTTAGTGTATCATTTAATTTAGGGTACCCGGCGGTAAAATAAACGTTCAGGATATGCTCGGTTTTTTCCTGAAAGAGGGTATCCAGTCTGTTTTGTATGGCTGTAACGGGCATTGCTTAAATGTTTTATGGTATAGTAAGAAAGCGGCTTGTGTAGTCGGTGTGTACTCCAGATCTCAATACCAGGTACCTGAAACCTGAAACCTGACGCCTATTAATACCCTCCCCAACGAATATAGGTCTCCAGGTCTTTATCGCCGCGGCCGCTAAGGTTTACGACTACTACATCAGTAGACTGAAGCTGCATTTCTTTTAATGCTGCCAGTGCATGGGCAGATTCTACGGCCGGGATGATACCCTCTTTTCTGGCCAGGTGTATACCGGCGTCCATGGCATCGGCATCGGTAATGGCAATGAACTGAGCACGCTTGCTATTAAATAAGTGCGCATGCAGCGGACCAATACCCGGATAATCCAGACCGGCAGAAATGCTGTAGGGCTCTACTACCTGGCCATCTTCGGTTTGCATCAGCAGGGTTTGGCTGCCGTGCAGCACGCCCGGCTTACCCAGTGCCGTGGTGGCGGCCGACTTGCCACTGCTCACGCCTTTACCGGCGGCTTCTACTGCTACCAGCTTTACTTCGGGTTCATCGAGGTAGTGGTAAAAAGCACCTGCAGCATTGGAACCACCACCCACACAGGCCACCACATGGGTAGGTAGCTCAGAGCCTGTTTTTTCTTTTAGCTGCCAGCGGATTTCCTCGCTGATGATGGCCTGCAGGCGGGCAACCATATCGGGGTACGGGTGCGGGCCTACCACACTGCCTATAATATAGTGTGTTTCCTGCGGATTGTTGATCCAGTGGCGCATAGCCTCATTGGTGGCATCCTTCAGGGTCTGGCTGCCGCTGGTGGCAGGGCGAACTTCGGCCCCAAGAATTTTCATGCGCTCCACATTGGGTTTCTGCCGCTCCATATCGTGGCTGCCCATGTACACGATGCACTCCAGTCCCATCAGGGCACATACCGTAGCAGTAGCCACCCCATGCTGCCCGGCGCCGGTTTCTGCAATAATCTTATGCTTGCCCAGGCGTTTGGCCAGCAGGATCTGCCCAACGGTATTATTTACTTTGTGTGCACCGGTATGGCAGAGGTCTTCACGCTTCAGGAAAATTTGCGCACCAAACTCCTCCGACAAGCGTTTGGCCGGGTAGAGCGGCGTAGGCCTACCTACATAATCGCGCAACAGCTGGTGATACTCCTGCTGAAATTCGGGACTATAAATGATCTCGAGGTAGCGCTCCCGCAGCTCTTCCACATTGGGGTAGAGCATTTCAGGAATAAAGCTGCCCCCAAACTGGCCGTAATAGCCACGTTCATTTACAGCAAAAGATGGTTTTATATTTTCAGTATTCATGACTGTTTCTGTTTATCTGCTAAAAGTACCGGATGCTGAAACAGCTCCTGCAGGGCCGATATATTTTTAAGTCCCGGTGCTGTTTCAAACTTGCTGTTCACATCCAGGGCATGGAGTGGCAGGTGCTGTAGTTGTTCCAGCTGCTCCAGCGAGGCAAGCTCTACCCCACCGCTAAGAATGATGGGGACCTGCAATGAGTACTCCTTGATTAGTTCCCAATTAAAAACCTTTCCGTTGCCGCCATACTGCTTACCCTGCGTATCGAACAGAAAGTAATCTGCCACATCGGCAAAAGGGAGCAGCTGATCAAGGCTAAAGCCCTCTCCTACCCTAAAAACTTTGATCACTTCCAATCCGGTTTGCTGCAGCTGCCGGCAAAGCGCTGGTGATTCGTCCCCATGAAGCTGAACCGCTTGTAGGCCATAGCTTTGTGCCTGCGCCAGCACTTCTTCGGCGGGGGCATTTACAAACACCCCAACTTTTTTGATGCTACTTGGCAAAAGCTCCAGGATTTCCGGTTGCAGGCTCTGTGGCATATAGCGTGGGCTTTTTTCAAAAAAGATAAACCCCAGATAATCTGGCTGCAGGGCAGCTACCGCCTGCAGGTTCTCCGAGTCTTTCATGCCACAGACCTTAACTTTCAGGGAACGCTCCATGATTAGCGGCTTATAGAACCTTCAAGAGGTTGTCCTTTAGATTGCTTCTTTTTCTGCTGAAGCAGCTCCATATCGTGCACAAAGCGGGCGGCGGCCTGCTCCGGACGGCTGTGCTGCATAAAGCTCTCGCCAATCAGGAAACCGTTATAACCATGGTCGCGCAGCTCTATGACGGTTGCAGGATTGGAGATGCCGCTCTCGCTGATCTTAATAAATTCCTGTGGAATATGCTGTGCCAGCTCTTTAGATACAGCAACGTCTGTTACAAATGTGTTCAGGTTACGGTTGTTTACACCGATCAGGTCTACTCCCGGATGCAGGTTTTGCTGAAGCTCTTCCAGGTTATGTACTTCCATCAGCACCTCCAGATCCAGTGTTTTGGCAAAAGCAGCCAGTTCTTTAAGCCTTGCCGGCTCCAGGATCGCTGCAATTAGCAGAATGGCATCGGCACCAATGGCCTTAGCCTCTACGATCTGGTATTCTTCAATTACAAAATCTTTACGCAGAATGGGGCAGTAATTGAATTTACGGGCTACTGTGAGGTCTTCGTTTTTACCACCAAAGAATTTTCTGTCGGTAAGAATACTAAGTGCCGAGGCTCCTGCCTGCATATAACCTATAGAAGTACGCTCTACCGCAGCATAAGGATTGATCACGCCTTTGCTGGGCGACTGACGTTTAAACTCTGCGATAATGCCAGACTTATCTTCACGCAGCACATATTTCTTTAAGCTTACTGTTTTACCACCAAAGTAAATGCTTTGCTCCAGCAGTTTAATTGGATAGAGGCTGATGCGCTCCGCTACTTCGGCCTTCTTGTGCTTAACGATCTCTTGGAGAATTGACATGGTTCCGGTATTTGTTTTAGGTATGTTTTTAAGGTATAAGGTTTGGGAAGGTCCGCCGCTGCGGCATGAGTGGGTTGTAAATTTTTAATTTGCATTAAAGCGTCCACTCACCTATCCTGTCATCCCATTTGTACTGATGTTTTTTTCTTGTCGCCAACCAGGGTCCGGAAGGTTTCCAGCGCTTTGCCGCTCCGAAGGCTGGTTCTAGCAAGCTCTACCCCTTCGGCCAGGCTGCAGTCTTTTGCCACATGCAGCGCCATGCCTGCATTTGCAAGAACAGCGGCTTCCTGTGCCTGGGTTCCTTCGCCCCTTAGCACCCGCTCGAAGATGGCAGCGGCTTCTTCTATGGTGCCCCCGCCAAAAAGCTGCTCTTCTTTAAGTTCAGGCAGGTAAAAATCTTTGGGCTGCAGGAGTCTTTCGCTGCTGCTGCTGTATACTTTTACGGCGCCGGTAAGGCTTACTTCATCATAACCATCCAGGGCATGTACAATGGCGTATTGCTTGTCTGTGCTCTGATAGAGGTAGGCATACAAACGGGCCAGCTCCAGGCTAAAAACGCCCACCAGCTGCTTTTGCGGGTTGGCTGGATTTACCATTGGCCCCAGCATGTTGAAGAAGGTTTTCACCCCCAGCTCGCGGCGTATGGGCCCAACATTTTTCATGGCCGGGTGAAAGAGCGGTGCATGCAGAAAGCAGATGTTTGCCTGCTCCAGGCTCTTTTCCAGCACCTCAAAATCTTGTGTAAAGCTATAGCCAAAGTGCTGCAGCAGGTTACTGGAACCGCAGGCCGACGATACGCCATAGTTACCATGCTTGGCCACCGCCTGGCCTGCACCTGCTACCACAAAGGCACTTAAGGTGCTTATATTAAAAGTATCCTTGCCATCGCCACCGGTACCGCAGAGGTCCATGGTATCGTAGGCAGAAAGATCTACCGCCAGGCATTGCTCCAGCATGGCTTCCCGAAAACCCATTAACTCATCAACAGTAATGTTGCGCATCAGGTAAACGGTTATAAAAGCCGCAATCTGGCTCCCATTATAAGCGCCCTGTGTTAGTTTCAGCAACACCTCACGGGCCGTTGCCCGGTCCAGTGTTTTATGTTCTATCAGCTGATTGAGTATGTCTTTCATTGTAGGTATCGGGTATGGGGTATCAGGTTTCTGGTATTCTGCTGCTTGGTGTGTTTTTTGTGCAGAGGTTTGAGCTTGGTTAAACTCATTCCCTCACTAAATCAGTCACACATTCACTTACTTATCATCTAGCCAATTCCGGAGCATTTCGGTTCCATGCTGGGTGAGAATGCTTTCGGGATGAAACTGTACACCCCTGATCCTGTACTCTTTGTGGCGCAGGGCCATTACAGCACCCTGCTCATCCACAGCGGTTATTTCAAGGCCTGTATCGGGTTTGCAGGTATCTGCCACTACAGCCCAGCTGTGGTAGCGACCTACCTGGAAGCTTTGCGGCAGTCCTTTGAATAGAGTATCCTCCTTTTGCAGCAGGCAGGTGGTGGCAACGCCATGGTGCACCTGCGAAAGGTTATGCAGCTTTGCACCAAAGGCCTCTCCCAGTGCCTGGTGCCCCAGGCAAACGCCAAAAATATCTTTTTGGGTACCATACTGCTTAATAACTGCCGGCATCAGGCCTGCCTCATCAGGAATGCCCGGTCCGGGAGAAAGCAGTATTTTATCGTAAGCCTCTACCTCTTCCAAAGTAAAAGCATCGTTACGCACCACCCGCAGGGGCGCACCCAGTGATTTTAATATGTGCACCAGGTTATAGGTAAAACTATCGTAGTTGTCTATTACTAAAATCTCTGCCATGGCTTATTTAAGCGTTTGAGCCAATTGTAAGGCTTTGCGAAGTGCAGCCAGTTTGTTGTGCACTTCCTGTAATTCTCCTTCGGTACTGCTTTTGGCCACTACTCCGGCACCAGCCTGGTAATGCAGTACGCCATCTTTGCTTAGAAAAGAGCGAATCATAATAGCATGGTTGAACAAAGGTGTTCTGTCGCCGCCGTTGAAGCCCATAAAACCAATGGCACCGCCATAGTAGCTGCGGGGCGTAGGCTCCAGGCGTTCAATAAGCTGCATGGCCATGTGTTTGGGTGCACCACTTAGGGTACCAGCCGGAAAGGTATCGGCCACCATCTGCACCGGGTTTATTCCGGCATCCAGCGTTCCCTGCACCATGGAAACCAGGTGGATTACGTGCGAGTAGAACTGGATTTCTTTGAGCTTTTTTACTTCCACCGTATGGCCGTGGCGGCTTAGGTCGTTGCGGGCCAGGTCTACCAGCATCACGTGCTCCGCATTTTCTTTCGGATCCTGCGCCAGCTTACGGGCCAGCTCTGCATCAGCCTCGTCGTTGCCGGTGCGCCTGAAGGTACCTGCAATAGGAAAGATCTGTGCTTTATCGCCCTTTATGACCAGCTGGGCCTCTGGCGATGAGCCAAAGATGCGGAAGCTGCCGTAATCGAAATAGAATAAGTAGGGAGAAGGGTTAATGCTGCGCAGCGCGCGGTATACATTAAAATCATCGCCTTTGTAAGGGGTCTGGTAACGACGGCTCAACACGATCTGAAATACATCGCCCCGCTGGCAGTGTTCTATTCCTTTCTGAATAACCTCCAGGAATTCGGCATCTTCAATGTTATTTTTTTCTTCACCGGCAGCCTCGAAGGTGTAGGAGGGCAGGTTTTTATTTTGAAGGACCGATTCCAGGTTATCCAGTCCACCATTCAGCTGCTGCCCTTCCAATCCATGCTCAAAAAGGTAGAGCTCATTGCGGAAATGATCCAGCACAATTACATAGCGAAATATGCTGTAATGAATTTCTGGGATCTGGTTGCCGGGCTGCAGACTGATATCTTCGAAGTAACGTACTGCTTCGTAGCTCATATAGCCAAACAAGCCACCTGTTACAAAGCGAGCATAAGGCTCCTGTGCCGAAAAGGCTGAAGAAAACTGGTAGAGCTCTTCAATTACCTGCTGACGTTGTGCAACCGGCACCTGTCTGCGGCTGCCATTAGGATAAGAGAGCTGAATCTCCTCATTTTGCACAATAAAGCTGGCAATTGGTTCGCAGCAGATGTAGCTAAAGCTGTTGTCGGCGCTGTGGTAGTCGGAGCTCTCGAGCAGCAGCGGGCTGGCGTAACGATCGCGCAGCTTCAGGTAAATGCTTACCGGTGTATGCGTATCGGCCAGCAGCTTTTTGCTCTTGGTAACAAGGTTAAATACTTTATTTTCTACAGCTTCCATATTGGGTTTAGCCAGAATTTTAAAAATAAAAAAAGCCCACTGTGAACAGCGGGCTTTAAAGCTCTATGCGTAGGTACATACCGGCGCCGTTCACGTGCAAGATTTGCAAGTGTGCCACCACCAAGCCATATGTACTGATTGATTCTTCATTTGTATTGGCAAGTAAAACAGCCATAACTATAAAAGCAAGCCTATGTCTTAAAAAATTTCAAACACTGTTTGAAATTTAACAGCATTAGCCGGCCTCTATATTCGTCATCCCTTTAAAAGGGGATCTGCCAGATGGGCCTGGGAAGATAACAACCCCCCTAGAAACAGCTAACAGATACCCGCATTTGCGGAGATGACGAAGGCTTTGTGCGCCAGGTCAAATTACGCGCTTTTTTTACCTTGCTCGGTAGCTTTGGTCTCAGTCATTTCTGAAGATCTCTTTTGCTTATCTCTGGGGCGGTTATTGCCATAGCTGCCTTTTGAAATTTTACCTTTTTTGGTTTTTTTATCTCCTCTGCCCATTTTAATTTAGTTATTGATGTATTTATAAGTTCTCGTCAATTTACATATTGACATATATACTCGCAAGTAGGGCTTGTGGTTTATATTTACCAAATATTTACACGCTCACTCTCGGGTCTCCACATTGGGTCTCCCTGCTTAATATCGAAGGCATCGTAGAATGCCTGCATGTTTACCAGGGGTCCGTTTGCCCGGTACATGGCTGGAGAATGCGGGTCGGTAAGCACCTGTGTACGCAAAAACTCCGGACGGTACTTGGTACGCCAGATGGTGGCCCAGGAAATAAAGAAGCGCTGCTCGGGTGTTAAGCCATCGATCAGGCCAGGATTTTCATTTTCCTGCAGGTGGCGCTGAAGCCCATCATAGGCAACATTGATACCACCAAGGTCGCCAATGTTTTCGCCCAGGGTAAATTTACCATTTACAAATACGCTATCCATAGGCTGGTAAGCACTATACTGATTTACCAGCTCTCCGGTACGGCTGTTAAACTGGCTAAAATCTTCTTCACTCCACCAGTTCATGAGGTTACCTGCAGCATCAAAGCGGCTGCCCTGGTCATCAAACCCATGTGAAATTTCATGGCCTATTACTGCGCCAATTCCACCATAATTCACGGCTGCATCGGCCCTGTAATCATAGAACGGAGGCTGCAGAATGCCTGCAGGAAATACAATCTCATTGAAAAGCGGGTTATAGTAAGCATTTACCGTTTGCGGCGTCATGCCCCACTCGGTACGGTCTACCGGTTTGCCCAGTTTGTCAAGCTCACGCTGAAAATTAAACTCATTCCCGGCAACTACATTTGCCAGGTAAGAAGCACTATCTCCTGCATTTATCTGCAGATCGGAGTAGTCACGCCATTCATCCGGATAGCCGATTTTAACAGTAAAGGTGCTTAGCTTCTGCAGTGCTTTTTCCTTAGTGGAGTCCGACATCCACTCCAGGTTACGGATACGTTCACCAAAGGCTTCCTTGATGTTTTCTACCATCTCCATGGCCTGCTGCTTTGCCTGTGGCGGAAAGGCCTCATCAACATAAAGCTTACCTATGGCCTCGCCTATCATGCCGTCGGCTACGTTAATCACCCTTTTCCAGCGGGGGCTCATCTCCTGAACATCACGCAGGTATTTGCTGTAGAAGTCAAAATTAGCCTGCACAAACTGGTTGCTCAGGAAAGGGGCAGCGCCATCGATAAGCCGCCAGTTCAGGTAGGTTTTCAGATCATCCAGCGAACGCTCTTTCACCATCTTTTCGTAAGCCTCCATATACTTAGGCTGCATTACAATAAGTGTATCCAGGCTTGGTGCACCTATATCTGCGAGGTACTTCTGCCAGTTTACAGAAGGCACCATCTTATTTAGCTCAGCGATTGACCTTTTATGGTAAAGGTTGTAGGGGTTCCGCTGCTCTTCTTTGGTAAGCATTTTCTGCGCCAGCCGTGTTTCCATGGCCAGTACTGTTTGGGCCTTCTTCTGTGCATTAGGCTCGCCCATCATTTCAAACATGCGGGCAATATGCTGTTCATATGCCTTGCGAGTTTCTTTCGATTTAGTGTCGTCTTTCACATAGTAATCACGGTCTGGTAAGCCCAAACCGCCTGCACCGAGATAAGCGCCCATTACCTTGCTGTTTTTCAGGTCCGGGAATATACCAAAACCATAAAAGGCATCTCCCCCCCTGCGATCTTCATAGGCCAGAAAATCCTGCAGGGCCTTTTTAGTCTTCAGGGCTTTCACTCTTTCCAGCATGGGTTGTAGCGGCTGCACACCCTGCTGTTCGGCCCGGGAAGAATCCATCCCTACACGATAAAACTCTGCTGCTTTACGTTCAGCACTTCCATCAACATACTTAGGATTGGCAGATGCCTCCTGCAATACACTAAGCACCATCTCGTTGTTACGTTCCCGCAGCTCCTGAAAGCTACCCCAGCGGCCCTGGTCGCCGGGTATCTCTGTCTGGTCAATCCAGTTGCCGTTCACATAACGGAAAAAATCCTCGCCCGGACTAACGGTAGTATCCATATAGGATAGATTAATGCCTACCCCCTCAGGAAGGGTAGTTTCCTTGGGCATTGGCTCAGGCGCTGCGGTAGCAGTTGGCTCTGTGGTAGTAGTATTGGTGGCACAGCCTCCAATTACAGTTACCGATGCAGTAAATAATAATCCTCTTAAAAATTGACTCATATAGCTTAAAATTGATTGTACGCTTGAATATTACACATTTTCAGTACTTCATATCCTTATATGATTACGAAATTTAAAATCATAACGTATAATAGTACAAATAATGTAAACATCAGCCGGAATAGCAACCTTTAACGGGTGGCTACTGTTTTGATTTAAAACCTGTATTTATATGGCCTCAGCAAGTTTGCACCTTATTGCCGCCCTAAAGCGTACTGCAGAAAAATTAGCCAAAGGAGCTCCATACCAGTGGGGACATATGGGCAGCTGTAATTGCGGGCACCTGGCACAAGAGCTTACGCGTTTCACAAAAGCTGAAATACACCAAAGGGCGCTGTTAAGCCGCAGTGGCGACTGGAATGAGCAGCTCATTGACTACTGCCCTACCAGCGGTATACCCATGGATGATGTAATAGGCGAACTACTGGCTGCCGGCCTTGACATTGATGATCTGAAGCACCTGGAGCGGCTAAGTGATACAAAGGTTTTAACACGCCTGCCACAACACCAGCGGTACCTGCGCCACAACTACAGAGATGATGTGGTAAAATACCTGCATAGCTGGGCCCTGCTGCTGGAAGAAGAATGGCTGGCAAAAACAAAAGCACCGAAAGTTGCAACTGATGAGGCTGTATTAACTGCAGCAGTTTAAATTAATGCTGGTAGTTCAGTAGCGTAATTCTTTAATTTGGTGGAATATAGGTTTTCAGGAAATCAAGAGAGCCTCCAGCGTACATCTATGTGTTATATATGTTAAGTAGCTGATAGTCTTTTAGCAAAGTGTAAGCAAAGGCTGTTCTGAAAGATTTTATCAAAATTTCATCTTAAAAGATATTGTACACCACAACATGTTGTGGTATATTTGCACTGGCGAATCGGCACGGCCAGCTCCCGTCGAACTCCCCCAGGACCGGAAGGTAGCAAGGGTAGACGGTCGTAGCGGCGCGATGTTCGGTTCGCCTTTTTTATTTTAAGGGGTTTCATCCCAAGATTTTTTTTAGATTTGTAGCAAAACATCCTAAATCATGAAATTTTTTATTGACACTGCTAACCTGAACGAAATCCGCGAAGCCTATGACCTGGGCGTGCTGGATGGTGTAACTACCAACCCTTCTCTGATGGCCAAAGAAGGCATTCGCGGCGAAGAGAATGTGCGTAATCATTACAAAGCCATTTGCGACATTGTTGATAATAATGTAAGTGCAGAAGTTATTGCCATTACCTTTGACGAGATAATGCGCGAAGGCCACGAGCTGGCTAAAATAGATGATAAAATTGTGGTAAAGGTGCCAATGATCCGTGATGGTATTAAAGCTATCAAGGCATTTTCTTCAGAAGGTATCCGCACCAACTGTACCCTTGTATTTTCTGCCGGACAAGCGATCCTGGCTGCCAAAGCTGGTGCTTCCTATGTATCGCCATTTGTTGGCCGCCTCGATGATATTTCTACCAACGGCCTTGACCTTATTGAGCAGATCGTTAATATCTATCAGAACTACGGTTATGCCACAGAGGTACTTGCTGCATCTGTACGCCATGCCATGCACCTGATTCAATGTGCTGAAATTGGTGCCGACGTAGCTACCTGTCCCCTGAATGTAATTACTGGCCTGCTGAACCACCCGCTTACTACCAGCGGACTGGAGAAATTCCTGGCCGACCATAAAAAAGTGAACGGATAGTTTTTATAAGGTATAAGGTATATTGTATATGGATTTAGACCACCTGCCAGTATACTTTGTACGATATACCTGCTTCTAAATATTTAAGACTAACAGGGCTGCCTTTTTTTGCAAGGGCAGCCTTTTTATATTTGTGCATGTACATTATTAAAGTTAAGGGCAAAGCCAAAATACCGGACTACATTCAGCTTCGCGACGATAAGTTTGTGCTGATTGCTTATTTCCGGGCGGACCGTCCGCTGGATAAGCTGGAAAAGTATGGACTTGCCGGAAAAGAAGAACAGCTCAAAGCACTGATCAGCCAGTTACCATTCGGCAAACTGCAAAAGTTAGAACTATAACAACCCTCCACCCCTGCTCCTTATGACCTTCGCCACAGACGCTGTAGTACGTGTAAAAAATGCCTCAATTTACCAGGGAGAACACCTTGTACTACGCGACGTATCTTTCAGTATCAACAAGGGTGAGTTTGTGTACCTGATTGGCCGTACGGGCAGTGGTAAAACTTCATTACTCAAAACCCTATATGCCGATCTTACCCTTCCACTTGGTGAGACTCAGGTTGCAGGTTTCGAGGTGCATAAAATCAAGAGCAGGGATATTCCATACCTCCGGCGCAAGCTGGGCATCATATTTCAGGACTTTCAGCTTTTCTTTGACCGTACGGTTGCAGAAAATCTGTTTTTTGTGATGCGCGCCACCGGCTGGAGCGAAAAAGGGAAAATGAAGCGTCGCCTCTCCGAGGTGCTCATGCAGGTAGGTTTGGATTCTGCAGCCAATAAGATGCCCCACCAGTTAAGTGGTGGTGAGCAGCAGCGTATTGTAATTGCGCGGGCCCTCATTAATGAACCCCTGATACTGGTGGCCGACGAACCTACCGGTAACCTCGATCCCGATGTATCGGAAGGAATCTTTCAGCTTTTCCAGGAAATCAATAATAGTGGTACAGCCGTGCTCATGGCCACCCACAACCACCGCCTCCTTAGCGACCACCCCGGCCGTGTACTTAAATGTGAAAAAGGCCGGTTGCTGGATTCGGTGCATGATGTGTTCAGCTTCCGGAACGAGTTTTAGTTATTTACTTCAGGCTATCCAGCCCGGGACTATCCAGCACGGGGCTCTCCAGCCCGGGGCTCCCCTAAGCCCTTTTCTTTTGCCAGCTCCAGCATGAGCTGCCAGGCAGCTTGTTTCTGGTTGGGTATTTTACCTTCCAGGATTGCTTCTTTGATGGCATCTTTGATCTCTCCTACCTCACGCGATGGCTTCAGGGAAAATGCTTCCATGATCTCTTCGCCGGTAACGGGTGGCTGGAAGTTGCGCACCTGGTCTTTTTCTTCTACCTCCAGCAGTTTTTGCTCTACCTTATCGAAGTTGCGCAGGTAGCGTTTTACCTTGATGTCGTCTTTAGAAGTGATATCGGCACGGCAGAGCTTCATGAGGGGCTCCAGGTCTTCGCCGGCATCGTAGAGCAGGCGGCGAATAGCCGAATCTGTTACCACATCTTTTACCAGCGCAATAGGACGCAGGTGCAGCCGTACCAGCTTCTGCACAAACTTCATTTTATGGTCCATGGGCAGCTTTATGCGCCTGAATATGTGGGGCGTCATGCGCGCGCCCTTATCCTCGTGGCCATGGAAGGTCCAGCCAACGCGCGGATCGAAACGCTTGGTGGGAGGCTTGGCAATATCGTGCAGGATGGCCGCCCAGCGCAGCCACAGGTCGTCCGACATTTCCGCTACATTATCGAGCACCTGCAGGGTGTGGTAAAAATTATCTTTGTGCGACTGCCCGTTACGGCTCTCTACCCCCTGCAGCGCCACCATTTCCGGGAAGAACTGGTGCAGCAGCTTAGCATGGAAGAGGAGCTTAAAACCATAGGAGGGCTTTGGTGAAAGGATGATTTTGTTCAGCTCATCAGCTATGCGTTCAGCAGAAATGATCTGCAGCCTGTCAGCCTGCTGAATAATGGCATCGAAGGTATCGGGCGCTATATCAAAATTAAGCTGGGAGGCAAAGCGTACGGCACGCATCATGCGCAGCGGATCGTCGGAGAAAGTGATCTGTGGATTGAGCGGGGTGCGGATGATTTTACGCTTCAGGTCTTTAAGACCGTCGAAAGGATCTATCAGTTCTCCCCAGTTTTCTTTGTTGAGGCTGATGGCCATGGCATTGATGGTAAAGTCGCGGCGGTTCTGATCATCTTCCAGGCTACCATCTTCTACCACCGGTTTGCGGCTGTTGCGGTTATAAGATTCGCGGCGGGCGCCAACAAACTCTACCTCCCATTCCCCCAGGCGGAGCATGGCCGTACCAAAATTTTTAAAAACATTAACGGCAACACCAGCCTCCTTTGCTACTTTTTCGGCCAGCACTATGCCACTACCCACACATACAATGTCGATATCTTTTGATGGGCGCTTCAGGAGGTAATCACGTACAAAGCCTCCTATCACAAAAGCAGGTAACTGCAGTTGCTGAGCAGCCCTGCTTACGCGTTCAAATACTTCGTGTTCCTCCAGCAGTTCTCTACAATTCATCAGCTAAAATCAGTATTTCAAAAATTTCACATCGCCCTCTGCGCTCAGTCTCATGATTCTTTCAGGGGCAAGCCGGCAATCAGCGTCCAGTGGCAAAGATAACACATCCGGCAACGCCTGCCAACCAGCAGCAGCAGCAGATACCTCAATGCTAACTAAGCCGTGCCCTATTTTTTGCAGCAGAGGTTCAAGGGTTTTGCAGCGGTTTAACATTACGGCTACATTTCCCTGCGCATCTTTTACCTCTTTGGGCACCAGCACCTTGGCATTGTTGTACCAGATCAGCAGGGCTTTTTCGCTTCCCTCGGCTATATCCCAGGCAAGGTCAGAAAAATTCATTACGTATTCATACAAATCATTCATCCGGCCAATAAGAATATAGGCAGACTGATCAGAAGGTTTTGCCTCCAGTACCAACTTCTCCAGCTTCTCAAGTGCCTGGGGCTGCCGGGTGCTGCCCAACAGCCAGCTTCCGCTTTTGCCCTCTGCCAGTAAAAATCCGCCGGCCTTTAAATGATTGGCCAGGGCATCTAAATTTTTCATAAAAAAAGCCTCAACATTTGTTGAGGCCCAAGTTCGTTAAAAGGTAGGACAAGGTATAAACTTTTCCTTCCGTTTTACTTTTCGTGATTCGTGGGTAATAAAGTTATAAACGATTGTTATCTCGTGTGCACCACCGGAAACCGGTCCCAGTGATGAGATGGTAAAGTCGTAGCTATAGCCAACATCAAACTGAGGCATGCGGATACCGAAAAGAAAAGCCACTGCATCCTGCCTGTTGTAGTTGTAATCGTTCTTGATAAGCGGCACACCCCGGTACCAGATACCTGCCATGATTGGGTTGTAGTGAAAGTGCAGACCTAAATCGAGCTGCTGAAAGTTGCCCTGCTTTTTATAGATGAAGGAAGGCGCAATACTGGAAACCTTTGCCCTGGTGAGCAGGCCGTTGTAGAGCTTGATACGCACACCACCATGGGCCGTGTATTTTGCGGGAAGCCTGTCGTCGCGCTCCAGCAGAGACTGGTTAGGCTCGTTGATGTGGTAGGCTGATGCCCCAAACCATGCCAGCTTGTTGTACACCAGCAGGCCGGTTCCAAAGTCCATATAGCCAAAACCTCTTACCTTCATCACATCCTGATCGTTGCTGCTGGGTATGGTCTGGTCGTTAAAGCCAATCTGGTCGCCCAGGGTAAGCTTACTCCAGTCGAGGCCGGTATTAACATAGCCAAACTGCAGGCCGGGAGAAATTACCCAGCCTTTTTTTAGCTGCACTTTGTAGGAATAGAAGCCGGATGCCCCGGTGCGCACATAGCCACCGGTGCCTGCCCTATCCTGCAATACCATCAAACCAAAGCCACTGTTTAGCTTACGCATGTTGTAATCGTAAGAAAAGGCCATGGTGGTATACGCTTTAGGCAAAGCAGGCCACTGGTTGCGGTACACCACATTGGCGCGGTGCATATCTGCCGTACCGGTAAAGCCTGGGTTCAGGTAAAGCGGAGCAGCATAAAATTGGGAGAATTGCGGATCCTGCGCCAGCAGCTCTCCACACACCCCTGTCAGTATCAACAATATCAGGTAAAGCTTTCTCATGCTGAATATCTTCTGCTTATACATTAGCGGATCAAGGTTACATCGCCGATTTCCTGCAGGGTTTTGCCATCGCTAAACTCTACATAAATCTTATAGGCATATACATCTGATTTACACAGGCGGCCTTTGTAGTAGCCGTTCCATCCCTTTTTGCGGTCGGTGGTTTCGAATAACAGCTCTCCCCACCTGTTGTAAATGCGCATGTTGTATTTGGTAATACCACCATCCAGCACAGGGAAGAACACATCATTATTTTGTTCTTCGATACCACCACCATTTGGTCCGCCCGGGTTTGGCGTAAAGGCATTCGGGATTTTTATTTTACCACCTGCCTCTGCTGTTACCACCTCAGGCATGTGCAGGGTATCGGCACAGCCCCATTCGTTGGAAGCAATCAGGGTGATGCTGTATATACCAGGCTGCTGGTAGTAATGCACAGGGTTCTTATCGGTATAGGTAGTGCCATCACCAAAATCCCATTGATAGGTAGTGGCGCCAATGGAGAAGTTAGCTACATACACCGGCTCTCCGGGTACGTTCACTACTACATCACGAATGCTGAAATCGGCTTTAGGCACACCGTAAACAGTTACCATTTTCTTTGTCATGGTGCTGGTTTCACCGGTTTTGTTCCTGGCTGTAAGGGTTACCTCGTACTGACCTGGTGTAAAGTAGGTGTATGAGGGGCTTTCTGCCGTAGAAAAACCCTGTCCGTCTCCAAAATCCCAGTAGTAGCTGTTTGGATCGGTAAACTGGCTTTCGTTATTGAACTGAATCGGCAATGGCGCACAGCCTGCTATGGGCACAGACTCAAAATCTACAACGGGAGCAGTATCGCCAACTTTGATTTCTTTGGTATAGGTAGCTGTACAGCGACCGTTAGAAATGGTAAGGCTGATGATATAGGTTCCGTATGCATTATACTTCTTGGGTGCAGGATTTACCTCAGTACTGGTAGTGCCGTCGCCAAAATTCCACTGATAGGTCCAGGCACTGGCATTCGGGGTTGTGTTGGTAATGGTTACCACTGCATTTGGCAGGTTTGGCTCGCTATCATCTACCGTGAAGGAAGGCTCCAATGAAGGATATACCGTGATGGCATGCACTGCTGTTGCAGCACATCCATTAGGGTTGGTGCCCACATACACCACCTCAAATTCCTGCACTGCAGCGGTCGTGTTGGTAAAGTTATATTCCACTTCGGCAGTGTTACGCACCTCCAGCTTATCAGTAGTACCCTTCAGGCGGTACCACCACGCATGGGTGCTTACATTCTGTGATCTGTTGGCAAATACTACTTTATCCGGTGCACAAATCACTTCTTTATCAGGCCGTACACTTACCAGCAGCGTAGGATTTACTGTTACTGTCTGGCGGAATACCGATTTACAGCCATAAGCCGTATTGGTAGCCGTGAGGGTAACTTCGTAGAACCTGCTGCGGTCTATCCGGTCGTTGGTGAATACATGCTGAATCTCGGCTTCATTAGTTGTTATTTCCGGCGCTGAGCCATCGCCCCAGTTCCAGCTATACTCTACGCCTGCCTGAATGTTGGTATTGGTAAAGGTAACTGTAGTAGGTCCGCAGGCAGCTGAATTCACATCCATGTTAAAGGCTGCCTGTATGCCGGGGTATACCGTTACATTGTGCTGTTGCTGACTTGTACAGCCTTGTGGGCTGGTGGCCACATAAGTTACCTGGAACACCAGCGGGTTTGCTGTTTCATTGGTCAGGAGTGGCACATCAGGCGTGCGGTTTGCACTGGTAAATACCTCTGTTCCATTATCTGCCCTTACAATGCGCCAGCTGTGGCTATTGGCATTCTGGCTGTTATTCTGGAAACCAAGCTGCAGCGGACCGCAACCTGCTGTAACAGATGGCACTACATTAGCCAATACCTGCGGATATACAATAACCTCCTGTGTGGTAGTGGCAGAGCAGCCTGTAGTGGCATTTTTTGCCGTAAGGCGCACGGTATAATTACGCTGCAGCGAGGTTGAGGTATTTTCAAAGCTGTGGGTGATACTTGCTGCAATGGTTGTTACTTCGTCTGCACTGCCATCGCCCCATTGCCAGGTATAGGTTACACCAGGTTGTATGCTGGTATTGGTAAAGTTAACATCAAGGGGGTTACAGCCAGCATCCTTATCTATGCTGAAATTTGCAAGCAAAGTTGGATAAACAGTAATCAGGTGTTTCTGCTCACTGGTGCAGGTTTCTGCACTTGTTGCCTTGTAGATTACCTCATATACTATATTAGTATTGGTGGTGTTGGTGAGCTGCGGGATGGTCGGAACTGCATCTGTAGCAGTAAATACCTCCACACCTGTATCTTTTTGCACAATGCTCCAGCTATGCGTAGCAGCATTCTGGCTGTTATTGCGGAAGCTTAGCTGCAGCGGAGCACAACCTTCTGTAACAGATGGCTGCACGTTTGCTATTACCTGCGGATACACCACAACCTCCTGGCTGAAAGTAGCCACACAACCGGATATTGCATTTTCTGCCAGCACTTTTACTGTGTAGCGACGCTGTGCGGTGGTTGAGGTATTCTCAAAATTATGCTGAATGCTGGTAGCCGTAGTAGTTACTCCATCTGCACTGCCATCCCCCCACTGCCAGGTGTACTTTACATCGGGCTGAGGCGACAGGTTTTTGAAGGTAACCTTCAGCGGTCCGCAGCCCTGTACCACATCTGCAGTAATCTGTTGCTGAACCTCCGGATGCACCGTTATGGTACGCGTTTTCTCAGCTGTACAGCCTGCACTGTTTGTGGCAACATAACGCACTTCGTAAGTTACCGAAGTGTTGCCTGTGTTGGTAAAGCTATAGCTGCTGAGGGTAGCGCCCTGTGCATCAAAGATAGCAGCGCCAGGTTTACGTATAAACCATCCGCTGCCGGAACCAGTGTTTCCCTGTGAGCGATTGGTAAAGTTAACCTGCAGGGGTGCACATCCACTCAGACGGTCTGCTTCAAAATCTGCCAGTACCCTGGGGGCTACCGATACCTGTATAACCGACTCTGCCGTACAGCCGTTTGGTGTTTTGGCAGTTAAGCGAACAGGATAATTCAGTGTTATGGCATAACTGGTATTGGTATATGTTTTAGACAGGGTGTTGTTTGTACTGGTGGTACTGGTACCATCGCCCCACTCCCAGGTATAGGTAGTACCGGTTGGGTTTAAGGATGTGTTTTTTACATTGATTGTATAAGGTTCGCAAATATTGGTGCTACCCAGCACCTCAAAACTTGCCTGAGGCTCGGGGTACACAGTAATCACTACACTGGATTCTGCGGTGCAACCCTGAGCAGATTCTGTTTGAAGTGTAATCCTGTATTCTTTAGTGGCAGCAGTTTTATTCTGCAGCTCTATAAAGCTAAAATTATCTGAAGATGCCGGATCGAATACGGCAGGGCCATATACCAGCTGATTTGTAGTTAAATCTGTTACCTTCCAGCTACGCTTGGAACCCGTAATGTTTGCTTTGTTAAAGCTAACAGTAAGAGGTCCGCAGCCAGCGGTGTTATCAACTGTGAAATCAGCACCTGGTATCGGATATACAATAACCTGTGTGGGCACAGTCTGGTAGCGCACGCAACCATCCGGAGCTGTGGCTTTTAACCATACCTGGTAGTTACCTTCTTTAATGAACTTATAAGTAAAGCGTGTGGCGGCACTACCGGTCAGGGGCACCAGCTCCTGCTCAGGGGCACTGCCATGGCGCATCATTATTGTATAGGCTGTACCTGCAGGGGCAGCGCCAGTTTTGTTCTCAAACTCTACCTCCAGTGGACTGCAGCCGGTATCATTACCAGATATAATCACCACTTTTACATCATCCAGCTCCTGCGGTATAATTGTTTCGGTTTTAGTAACCGGCAGGCTCCTACACTCATAGTAATTTTCGGTGATCAGCTCCAGGTCCACATTATAGGAAGGTGCCGTAATGGTAGGGCGTTTGTACACCAGCTGAAAATGGTCGTCGTAGGTAACCGTTGAGAGGTTATCCGGTTCAGGATAAATTTTCCAGTGGAAATTACGAATACCGGAAAGATTGTTGACCTTCACCTCCAGCACAGTTTGCTCGCAACTCTGGCTTAGTCGCGTAACTGTATAACCGGCAAGCGGCATCGGGCTTATCCTGAATTTTTCTTCGGCCGGCACTGTACACATGGTTCCCTTTTCGGCCTCCAGATGCACTGTATAAGTTAACGGAGCAGTAGTAGTAGTAGTAGTAGTGTTAAGTGCAGTATACAGCAGTGTGCCAAAATCGCTGGTTCCTTTGTTCTGAATAACCTGTTTCTCCTGGCTGCTGCCAAGCAGAACCGTCCAGATGTAGCGGTCAGCATCAATATCAATGGTAGCCTGGTTCACCACCAGTTTTAAATCTGCGGGCGTACAGTTAGGCTGTAAGGGGTCATAGCCTGGTGCAGTAAAGCCTGCTATAGCGCCGGGCTTCACTTCTACTTTTAATATGTTGCTGGTAAACGCACAGTTATTAGGAGCATTTGCCAGTGCTTCCAGCCAGATCTCGTACTCCTTTATGTTGCCCGTAGCATTTGTAAAGCGCAGGGTATGCGCAGGGTCTTGCATTGGGTAGCGGTTGGAGGTGGTGGCATCACGCACCACCAGCGTATAGGTAACACCATCAGGAAATTTGCTGCTGGCATTGCTGGAGAGGTTGCTGAAAATAACAGGATCGCCGGGGCAGATTGGCTGTGTATAGTTATAGCTTAAAGCGGCATTAGGAATTGGCTTAACCTGAACCGTTTTTACCAGCATATCTGAGCAACCAGCAGCAGTAGTAACCTTCAGTGCTACCTGGTAAGTGCCAGCCGCAGCATAGGTGTGTTCAAATTCTGCATCACCAGTATAATCTGCATTGAAAGTAGTACCATTGTAATCTACATCCCACTCCCAGGAGCTGATAACATCTCCTTTTATTGATACGCCTAAAGCAGAGGCATTGGTGAACTTAACGGGCAGGCCTTCGCAGAGAGCCGGGAAACTAAATGCTGCTTTTGGCTTATCTCTTACCACCACTTCGCTTTCTTTGGTGGTACTGCAACTGGTAATACGGTCTGTAGCAGTAAGCCATACCCGGTAAGAACCAGGTTTGGTAATGTTTATATCATGCGTTGCTGCAGCTGCAAAGTTTGCTGCCACATTTTGCTCTGCAGTACTGATACTATCAGGACTGGTAGCCGTACTGTTTCGCTTAAACAGGCGTAGCTGATACTTATAATCATTGCTACTGAACAGATCAAAACTAAATTGTGTGGGCGTTGGAGTACCTTCCCAGCAGATCTCCTGCAGTGCACCAGGTATACCATTTATGCTCTGGTCCACCTGTGGGGCGGCATAAACGTCTATTATCTTTTCTACTTCTCCCCAGCAGGCGTTGGAGGCATCTTTGTTCCTGATACGGAGCCTGATCAGCTTCTTACCGGCAGTCGGAAAGCCATCATCAATGCTCCATGTTTTACCATTCACCTTCTTAGCAAGTAATTCGTTACCAGCGGCGTCGTTGTACACAAACCAGTCGTATTGTACATCTACAATACCTGCTTTTGTCTGCTGACCGGAAAAGCTTACCTTCTCACCAGGGCACAAACTTTCTGTAACAACATTGTTTTTATTACGAACCGTGATGGTGCCTTCCGGTCTGTCTATAATTTTGATGATGGCAATGTTGGTTACAGGAGCAACGTCTCCTTCAGCAGCATTTGCCGGACCACCAGCTTTAACCGGATCATCATAGGGATTACAAGTGTTCCAGTTGCGCAGGGTAATTTCAAAAACCTCTCCTACCTGTGCTGTAGCCGGTACTTTTACTACATAGCTGGTGTGATCGGGTCCCATCTGATATGGGGCATGTGGTTTAATGGTACCGCGGTAAGGATAGGGCAGCCCTGCACCATTTACCTGTACACCGTTAATGCGCGTACCCGGCGATGTTGTAGTACCATATATAAACTGTGTCCAGCGGCCAGGCCAGTTAGGGTTATCGTTTTCACGGGGAGGGGTACAGTTCCAGACAGAATTGTCTTTGAATGTAACACTAAACTCTTCGCCGGGACATACATAATAGTATCGAGGGTCGGTGGCGATGGGGCCGGGGTTAAAATTATCGGTATCCCAAACAGTAACATTGCTGGAATACACCTGGGAGCCACAGGTAGCGCCACCCACAATTGGATTGGCAACCACTACATAATTACACTTATTACCGCCTTTAGGATAAGTATGTGTAATATTTTCGACTGCATACAACCAATTACCATCGGCTTTTTCGGTTATAGTTGGCAGAAATAATGATGGCGCGCTGCCATCTCCCCAGTCAATCCTGATTTTCATGTCGCTGAGCACATCAGGTCCGGCAGCAGAAGAAAATCTTGCCGCAACGGTTACATCGACAGGAGCACACTTCTTATTGGGCACAATGTCTCCGCCCGCATGGTTAAAAATGCTGCAATCCTGGGCTTGTGATTGCCCCAGGCCTATGAACAGCAGCATAATAAAAGAATGGAGTAGTATGGTAAACTTTTTCAATGCGCTTTCTCCTTTAGTTCTGATGATATGGCCCTATTCAGGCATTAACCAACAGTCTAAAGGTACAGCGGGCCTTAAAGTAAAATCTGCAAAAAAGGGCACACACCTTACAAGGCTAATGTAAAGCCTTAAAAGCTGCATAATTGAACTTTAGCGTTACACCATTAGCATTTGAAAAGTACTATATGTGGAAATAATACACACTCAATTTCCGGCAATACAAACCTACATCCCCCCTGCCCCGTCTCACCCACGGTCAATACAGATAAGTACAAGATGACCATGCCCTGAAAACAATTCTTAATATTGTAATCAATTGAATTTTTCGCAGACCTGCATCACACTTTCGCCCTGGGGCCCGCTCAGATAAAAAAGAAAAGCCTGCTTACTTTATTGCTTTAAAAAGGCTACCTTTGTACCCCGTAAGTCGTGATTTTAAGTACGTGAATGTCATCAGCTAAATATATCTTCGTTACGGGCGGAGTAACTTCATCCCTAGGCAAGGGCATCATATCAGCATCCCTTGGTAAGTTACTGCAAGCCCGCGGCTTTCGGGTTACCATCCAGAAATTCGACCCCTATATCAACATCGATCCGGGCACACTCAATCCTTATGAGCATGGCGAATGCTATGTTACAGAGGACGGCGCCGAAACCGATCTTGACCTTGGGCACTATGAGCGTTTTCTGGATATCAGCACCTCACAGGCCAACAACATTACCACCGGCCGTATTTACCACAATGTAATCACGGCAGAGCGGCAGGGTAAATTCCTGGGGAAAACTGTTCAGGTAGTACCCCACATTACCGACGAGATCAAGAGAAACGTTTACCTGCTGGGCGAAACCGGTGAGTATGATTTTATCATCACCGAAATTGGCGGCTGTGTTGGCGATATAGAATCGCTGCCTTTTATAGAGGCAGTTCGCCAGGTAAAATGGGAGGTTGGGCAAAACAACTTTCTGGTAATACACCTTACCCTGGTGCCTTACCTTAAATCTGCCGGTGAGCTAAAAACCAAACCTACCCAGCACTCGGTAAAGCAGCTGCTGGAGGCGGGTATTCAGCCTGATATTTTGGTATGTCGCTCCGAGCACCCGCTGCCCAACGACATCCGTAAAAAGATGGCGCTGTTCTGCAACGTAAACATCAATTCGGTTATCGAGGCCCGTGATGCAGAATCTATTTACGATGTGCCGCTGCTCATGCTTAAGGAAAAGCTGGACGAACGTGTGCTTAGTAAACTGCGCATGCCGCACAAACATGAGCCAGCCATTGAGCACTGGAAAGAGTTTTTAGGCAAACTGAAAAACCCGACCAGCGAAGCAAGAATTGGCCTTATCGGCAAATATGTAGAGCTACCTGATGCTTATAAATCGATCATTGAATCTTTTACCCACGCCGGCGCTTATAATGAGTGTAAGGTGCATCTTAAGCTGATTCACTCAGAAGAGGTTACGGCAGAAAATGCACAACAGCTCCTTGGTGAACTTGATGGCATTCTGGTAGCTCCCGGCTTTGGCGACAGGGGCATCGATGGAAAGATCCACACAGTTCGCTATGCACGTGAAAATAATATACCGTTCCTGGGCATATGCCTGGGCATGCAGGTTGCCGTGGTTGAGTTTGCACGTAACGTGCTGGGCCTCTCGGGTGCCAACTCTACAGAAATGAATAAAGAAACGCCTCATCCTGTTATAGCCCTGATGGAAGATCAGAAAAACATACAGGAAATGGGAGGCACCATGCGCCTGGGCACTTATACCTGCGATTTACGCAAGGGCAGCAAAGCAGCACAGGCCTATGGAAAAAATAAGATCAGCGAACGCCACCGCCACCGCTACGAATTCAACAACAAATACTTAAAGGATTTTGAGGCTGCCGGTATGCTGGCTTCCGGCACAAACCCCGATACCGGCCTGGTAGAAATGGTGGAATTAAAAGACCATCCATGGTTTGTAGGCGGGCAGTTCCACCCCGAGCTCAAGAGCAGGGTTTTGAATCCGCACCCGCTCTTTATCCGCTTTATAAAGGCGGCGCTGGAGTACAAGCAAAAAAAACAGAAGGACTAAGAACACGACGCAATAATGGATAAAGATAAAGTAACCGGCCTGGTGCTGATCAGTGTACTCTTTTTAGTGTACATGTTCTTCTTTGCACCAGAGCCTCCACAAGAAACTGTTCCAACCGCACAAACCACTGCACCAGCACAGCAGGATGCTCCCGAAAATGCCGCCGTTGCGCAAGCCGAAGAGCTTCCTGACTCTGTTCGGCAGGCACAGCTTAACCAGCGCTGGGGTGAGTTTGCCGCCGGCATGCAGGGCGAAGCCAGGGAAGTGGTGCTTGAGAATGAAGTGGTACGTATTGCCCTCAACACCCAGGGTGCTACCCCAAGCAGCGTTTTACTGAAGGAGTATTATACCTACTCCCGCGAGCCGCTTTACCTGATGGAAGAAGGTAATGCGCAGTTTAGCCTGGAAGCCAATACCAACAGAGGCGCCTTAAACCTTTACGACCTGTACTATACTGCAGAAACAAGGAACACCGAGGCAGGTCAGCAGGTTATATTTAACCTCTCACTGGACAACGGTGGCCAGGTGCAGCACATCTACACCCTGCCCACCGATAGCTACCAGCTGCAATACGAGTTTAAAACCACCGGCTTAAGTAATAACCTCACCAGCCCTACGCTTAGCTACCGCTGGCAGCAACGCCTGCGCAACCTGGAGCGCGAGCTTGAGGACAGCCGCCAGCGCAGCACCATTAAGTACTATACTGCCGACGAAGATTTTGAAGAGCTGGATAAAAACGTTTCCGATAAGGAAGAGGCTCAGATTGAGGAAGCAGTAAAATGGGTTGGTTTTAACCACAGGTTTTTTACCACTGCCATCATTGCCGATAAGGCCTTCACAGGCGGGTATGTTGCTGCTGAAGTTCCGGCAGGAGATACCACTTTCCTGAAGCACTCGGATATACGCATGCAGCTGCCCGATAGCGCTGCACTTGCCGGCGGACAATTTACCTACTTCTTCGGCCCCAATAACTATTATTTGCTGAACGATGTAGCCGATGGCTTTGGCAAGAATGTAGACCTTGGTTACTTTATTCTGCGTCCAATTAACAAGTGGCTTATCATTCCGGTATTCCACTTCCTGGAGCAGTTTATCAGCAGCTATGGTATCATTATTCTGCTGCTGGTAATCTTCATTAAAATGCTGCTCTTCCCGCTAACCTATAAATCTTATATAGGCATGGCAAAAATGCGGGTACTAAAGCCGCAGATCGATGAGCTTAAAGAAAAGCATGGCGAAGACCCCATGAAGATGCAGCAGGAGCAGATGAAGCTCTACTCGCAGCTGGGCATAAACCCGATAAGTGGTTGTGTTCCTATGCTGCTGCAAATGCCTATCTTGTTTGCCATGTTCTATTTCTTCCCTAACTCAATAGAACTACGCCAGGAAAGCTTCCTGTGGGCAGAAGACCTCTCTACCTACGATAGTGTACTGCAGTTGCCATTCTCCATACCAGCCTATGGCGACCATGTGAGCTTGTTCACGCTGCTCATGACACTTTCTACCATTCTATACACCTATCGCAACCAGCAGATGTCTGCAGCGGTACCGGGGCCAATGAAAACCCTTAGCTACCTGATGCCTATTACCTTCTTATTCTTCCTGAACTCTTTTCCTGCAGCACTTACCTACTATTACTTTGTATCTAACATTGTAACCTTTGGCCAGCAAGACCTGATCAAGCGTTTTGTGAACGACGATAAGATCCTGCAGATCATTGAGCGTAACCGTCTGAAGAACAAAGACAAGAAGAAGGGTGGTTTTCAGGCCCGCCTGGAGCAAGCCTTAAGGGCAAGCCAGGAGGCACAGAAAAACAAGGAAACAGCAGCACCTGTTAAACCTGCCAAAAGATCTAAGAAATAAGCAAATGCTGATGATCAGATCAGCATCACCAATAAAGCAAAAGCCCCGGAATTAAACGTCCGGGGCTTTTTTAATACTTTGCAGTTGCTGGTTCAAAACAGGATTATATACTCAGCCGCAATCCACCATTTCTCCTTTCATGCGCTGGCGGTAGAGCTTAAAGTTCTCTTCATCGAAGCACACAAAGCGTACCTCCTCTATATTATAGGCCTCTTCCTCTTCCAGCAGGGAACGTACGATGCCTATGGCAATTTCGGCAGCCTGGGCTTTCGGAAAACCATACACACCCGTGCTGATGTTAGGAAAAGCAATAGACTTCAGCACCCGATCATGCGCCAGAAACATGCTGTTCCGGTAGCAGTCGGCCAGATGTTTGGACTCACCTTTGCCCCCGCCCTTCCACACAGGCCCGGGGGTATGGATTACAAATCTTGCTGGCAGTTTACCCGCTGTGGTGATTACAGCTTCGCCAGTTTTGATTTTTCCTCCCTTTTCTTTTACAACCTCTTTACAGGCTTCCAGAATGGCGGGGCCCCCTGCTTCATGAATGGCCCCGTCTACACCGCCACCGCCCTGCAGGCTGGTGTTGGCAGCATTTACAATAGCATCAACTTTTTGCTTGGTAATATCCCCCTGTATTAGAACCAGACGCGCCATTAGAGTGTGTTCAGTAATTTATTTGATAAGCGGTTGCCATACACCCGCCGGTATTCTACCTTACGTTCTATTGATTCTGTCAGTGGTGCTGCAAAATCATATTCCAGCATGATGTTAATATCTGTAAGTCCGCCAGGGCTAAAAATGTTGGTTTCCATCAGCTTTTTTCCTGCAATATCCAGGCCACAGAGGAATACACCATCCTGCACCAGCTTAGGGCGGACTTTTTCGGCTAGCTCACGCACCGCTGATGTCATTTTCGCTTTTTTAATTTTACCACCGGCAGATACATTGCTGCGGGCATCACCAGTATCATTAAAGCGATGCATGGCAGCCACTTTTCCATCCGATTCAAATATCTGGCCATTGAGCATAAACAGGCGTATGTCGCCTTCTGCTGCTTCTGGCAAGTACTCCTGCACAATAATATAGCCATCGCGCAGGTTGGCTTCTATCATGGAGTTAAGGTTGGCCTCATTCTTTTCGTTTACCAGAAAAACGCCCTGGCCGCCTGAGCCCTGCAACGGCTTCATCACAACGCCTTGTTTCTTCTGCTGCTGATAAAAATCCTTTATCTCTTTTGGATCACGCGTAATAACAGTTCTGGGGCGTACATCTTCTGGGAACTGCTGGAAGTACATTTTATTTACACTGTCCGACAGTGTAAAAGGATCGTTCAGCACAATGACCCCTTCCTGCGTGGCTACCTGCCCAAAGACGGCTCCTGCAGTCTGTGCCCACTGCTGGCCCTGCTGTTTGGAGGGGTCGTTTCTAACAAAAATCACATCAAGCTCAGTGCTTGATAAAATAACAGGTTCTTCCTTTTTCTTAATATTTCCGATGATATCCTGAATATATTCTTCCTGAGTTTTATAGCTCTTCTTTGGGGCAACGTAGGCATGGGCTCCCATATTTCCTGATGCCTGATAGGTCATGGCCCGAACATCGCTAAGGAACACCTCGTGACCTTTGTTGTGCATATGGTGGGCCATTAAAACTGATGAGTTGCGCTCGTATTCTGTGGCAACGTCATCCAGTACAAAAAGTATTTTCATATAATTTCAAAAATTGGCTATTAGTCTAGTAGTGAAAGAACGTCTGTTCTTTTATTTAGTTTCCTGAGCTTTTCCAGGCTTTCCTCTTTGCTGAAATAGCGTGGTACAATAGGGGCTGGTCTTAAAATTTTCCTTTGTATCAGCTCATCAATGATAGGCAAATAGTCCTGCCGGATCTTTCCGATCAGGAGTGGCTTCAACTCATTGCCCTGAGCCAGGTAATCCAGCAGGTGTAACAATCCCCTTAAATACACCGCATCTTTGGTCATGCCCCCTCCCCTGTACACCCGCTCGGCAATTCCATAAGCGGTATAGGCAGTAAACCCTTTATCACGGTGCAGCACCTTAAAGGTTTCCGTAAAGTCAGCATTATCCAGCATACAGTCTACCGCCACAACTCTTCCGGCCAGGGTTCTCAGCCGGCTAAGGGTAAGTCCTCCCACCAGATATTCTGCCAGCACAGCCAATCCCTCCTGCAGATCTTCGTAACCGGGAGAGCCTACATACATTTGTTGCAGGGGTTGTGCCTTTCCATTATAATAGGTAAGTACATGCGTACCTACCTCATGCTGAATTAGGGCTTCTGCACGTTTGCGGGTAGTAGTAAAGCCTTTCCCTACCAGCAGCTGACCCCTGGAAACCATCAGGCCGGTTACGTCCTCCCGAACTGTTACAGTTGCATCAAGCGAATTGTACTGTTCCCGCATCCAGTCAATTTCCTGGCGGGCCAGTTTTACAAATTCATCAGTAGAGATACGTTCCAGTGCTGATGGTTCTTCTTCATCGTCATCGTCAGTTCCATCTTCCTTTGGCTGATAGTCCAGGATCTGGTTAGCCTTGAGCAGCAGCTCATCTTCCACACCACCAAATACCTGTATGCTGGATAGGTGAAAATCACGTGTATTGCGTTCTTCCAGCATATTGAGCATACGATCAAGCTCACGTCGCTTATCTCTGAATATGAATGCCAGGGTTGGGTCATCCAGCTCCTCTATGGGCACCTGGTACAGCCGCCTTTTTAGCAATTCAGGGTCTACCGGAATCAGGCGGTACAAAAAGGTGGGAGTCTGGTTAAAGCCTCCCCTTTTAAATTCCTCCCAGGCTTCATTGTGGTTCACAACAGAAGTCAGGAGCAAAAAATCGAACGTATTGCCTATTTTAACCAGCTCCTGGTCTATTTTCCAGGCCAGCTCACCTACCTTCTGCCGACCCAGGGTATTATAGTGTGCAGCCTCCATGCGTGTTTGTACCCGCACAAAGTCATAGAAAAATTTACGCAGCGCCACCGATAGCTCTTTCCTGAACTGACGGTAGATCATGGGATACAGCCGATTGCTCTCAGTATTTCTGTAAAAGGGGCTTAACTGCATGCCCAGTGCACGAATGGTTTCTTCTTTAAGCATTTCCCGGGGCAACAGAGGCTCGTTGTCCACCGGAAACTGATCAGTTGTTTTTACCTGCTGAACTATAGAAATCGGAAACTGTGCGAGCTCTTTCTGTAATGTACCCAGGAACTGCTCATTGGTATCATCCGCACTTACCAGCACAAAACCTTGTTGCTCCGCAGACTGCCAGATCTCCAGCATCAGAAAAGCACCAAATCGCTTTCGCATGCTTTCAGCAAGCTCTGATAAAAATTCTTTAATCAGGCAGATATCTTCTTCCCGCAGGTACAGGTATGCTGGCTGTGTGGATAAAAGGGTAGATTCCGGTGATTTTTTCTCGCCCTTCAGGAAACGATAAAGACATATAAAGGGTACAGGCCGGTCGAGGTGTATCAGGCTTCCGCCGGGTAATTCCTCATGAATACCCTCGTCGTTCTTTATCTTGTGTATTATATTCTGAATCTGTTCGCTTACTTGTTCTATCATTATTTATTGTCTTGCTAAATAATAACCGGGCTCGTTCCACAACCTCGGCTTCTGTTTTTAACAGCGCATTACCAAGCTGCTGCAGATGAGCCTGGTCCACTTCATTAGTCCATTCATCCATAAAGGTTTTTTTGAACTCAATAGAAATGGCACATGCCTTATTGCCAAACCGTTCATGAATCCAGTGCATGAAGTGTCCTCCTTCAAACTTTACGTTTTCACGTATATCTGGTTCCTCCCCTGCAGGATAGGCGCTCTTAAAGCAGCTGGTGAAGGTATCAATCACAGGTCTCCAGGTATCAAGGCGTATGTTCCCCAACCCTATGTTAATCTCCGGGTTTTTATCCGGATCAGCAGGTTTGGATTGAGGTCCACCCCTTCTGTGGTTGTAGGTATGCAAATCAAAAATGATCACAAAGCCATGCCGGTTTATGATGTTCATAAGATGAGCCTCTATTGCCTTGTAAAAAGCATCGTAGTTCTTCAGAGACTCCTCTACTTCATCCTTCGGCAGTGATTCGCGCCAAACATGGAGGCCCCAGGCATCTTCGGGCTTTAAATAGACTGCTTTATTGCGGGCTCTGTTCAGATCGGTTTCGAAACGGGAATAGTTAGAAATGATATGATCAGGAAAAAGAGAGGCTAGCTGGCCGGTGTGAGGATCCTCTTCACGGAGTCTTTGCTTTGCAGATAATCCTATATATGCATTTAAAACAGGGCGAATTTGATGCCCCTCGTGTATAGCTGTGACTACTAAAGGACCTTCTCTACCTACAAGCTTAAAAAATGGTTTACTCATAACTAAAGTGGTTAGGTTTAGTAGTAAAACTACCCTAATCCACTTTAGTTAGCTTACAGATGATAATTGTCGCTTTCGTCTATGTTTTTCTGCACTTTCCACTGCCATTCATCCAGGTTAAGCGCAATTAAATGCGCTTGTTTTGGATTGTTTTTATACACACAGCCTGCATCAAGGCTAATGTGGAGCGCATCTTTTTTTACCAGGCTTTCTTCAATAACAGCAAGATCGGTTGGCGAATGGCCGTGCAGGAGCTTCCTGCCGGCAGTTTTGGTAAGGTCTACGCTGTAATCCCTAATATTTACCAGCTTATCACTTAGCCGAAAAGGATCTTCCTCCTCAAAATCAAAACCTGCATGTATCAGAAGCCAGTCTTCCAGAGAAAAGTACCATTCTAGCTGATCAAAAAAATTAATGTACCGGTCGGGTATATCGGCAGGATGGGCTATGCCGAGGTTATTCAGGAAGGTAAACCCGCCTTTTTCCCGAAATGTAGTAAGGCTGGTAGTGCCTTTGAGCACATTGAGTACCTCCTGCTCATGGTTACCCCGTAGCATGTGCAGCTGATAACCATTTTCGCGCAGCGCCATCAGGTAATCGAGTACCTGCTTACTATAGGGGCCTTTGCTGATGTAATCGCCCAGCAGGTACAGCTGATCCTGTTTTTTTAACCCTACCTTATCTTCCAGCAATGCCTTCAAAGAATGGTAGCAGCCATGGATATCAGTAAGCAGCCAGCGACTCATCCGTCTACGGCTACCCGTGATACAGCAGAGCTTTGTGATGCTGCCTCTGGCTGAGGCTGGCCTGCCTCCTGGTTGCGGGCATGCTCTTCTGCCAGCAGCAACTCCGGGTACCCACTTACACCGCCAGATACTATAAATTTCATAATATCTGCACTGGGTAGCGACAATAGGGTTACACGCTCTTTAGGCACCAGGTAAAAATTACCCGAGAAGTTGTAGGAATGTGGCAGGTACACAGCAACAAGTCCTGGTTGTCCTACAATAGACATATCCTCCTGCGTTAGGAAGCCCATTTTAAACAGGTTACTTCCCGGCTCCATTTCTACCAGCACAGGCTGGTTAAACTTCTTTTTATCACCTACAAAAGCAGAGAGCAGGTCTTTGATACTGGAATAGATTAGACTGATGAGTGGAACCTCCATGATCAGATCTTCTAAAAGATCAAAAACCGGCTGCGCTATAAAAGAAGAAGCCAGCCAGCCAATTGCAATGATAAGACTGGTAACGATTATAAGGCCTAAGCCAGGAAAATTAACCGGTACGAGACTATCAATCCAAGCAAGCGTTACAATGATAATGTATACCGTAAGCGCAAGAGGTACCAGAATGACCAAGCCTCTCAAAAAATAATAGAGAATACGCTTAGAGGTGAATTTACTCATAAGATTAAAATCCTGAATTAAGGTTGGTTGCTAGCAGGGGAGAGCAGAATTAACAGCATCTGCAACCTTTAATACGCAAAAACTTACATTTTGATGTACAGATTGCAGATTATAATAAAAAAAGCCCTGCCGGTAAAGGCAAGGCTTTATAATATCAATAGTTTTTAAAAGTAGATGCTGGTCTACTCCTGCATGGTTACGGCATTATCCTGCTTAGGCACAACCAATTCGGTTTGCTCCTTTACATCTTTGCCTGGTATCGGCGTTTCATCTTCGGTTTCGTTACCCAGTTTTATACCCATAAAAGACATAAAGCCAAGGCCCATTAGTCCGGTCAGGAGCATGGTAATACCAAGACCTTTCAGGCCATCAGGTACATTTGAGTATTTAAGGCGCTCACGGATGGCAGCCAGGGCAATAATAGCCAGGAACCAGCCAACACCTGATGCAAAACCAAATACTGTTGCTTCTGATAAGGTATAATCGCGCTGCACCATGAAAAGGGAAGAACCCAGGATAGCGCAGTTTACTGCAATAAGCGGAAGGAAAATACCCAGTGAACCATAAAGGGCTGGTGAAAACTTCTCGATCACCATTTCTACCAGCTGTACCATGGCCGCAATAATGGCAATAAACATGATAAACTGCAGGAAAGAAAGATCTACGTTTGCAAGGTCTGCACTGAGCCAGGTAAGGGCGCCCTCCTGGAGAATGTATGTCTGCAGCAGCCAGTTAGTGGGTACCGTAATGGTAAGAACGAAGATTACTGCCAGGCCAAGGCCAAATGCTGTGTTTACTTTTTTGGATACCGCCAGGTAGGAGCACATACCAAGAAAGTAGGCAAACACCATGTTCTCGATAAAAATTGCTCTTATGCCTAAGTTAATTAATTCCATAATCTTACTTTTCTACGTAACCGGTTTTAGATCTTTGCACCCAGATAATTAAGCCCAGGATAAGGAATGCACCTACAGGCGTAACCATCAGACCGTTATTAGGGAAATTCTCCAGACCAATGGCATTGAATACTTCAAAACCATAAATAGCGCCTGCACCAAATAACTCACGGAAAAAGGCCACTGCCAGAATAATCCAGGCATACCCAAAGCCGCTGCCTAAGCCATCCAGTATTGAATCGTAAGGCTTGTTACCCATAGCAAATGCTTCCAGGCGGCCCATTACAATACAGTTGGTAATGATTAGACCTACGAAAACCGACAGTTCCCTTGATACATCATAGGCATAGGCCTTTAGTACCTGGTCTACCAGAATTACCAGCGAAGCAACAATTGCCAGCTGTACAATAATTCTGATACGGTTAGGGATGATATTCCGCATGGCGGAAATGGTGAGGTTAGACATTACCACTACCACAACCACTGCCATTGCCATAATAGTAGTAGGGTACATCTGGCTCGTTACCGCAAGAGCAGAACATATACCCAATACCTGCACGGTAATCGGGTTATCGTCGTTCAGCGGGTCAGAGACTAGCTTCCGCCTGCGTTTGGAGAATAATTCCTCCGCCGGCTTTTTCGCTACCTGTATATCCTGAGTTTCTGAAACTTGTGCGCTCATTATCTACTGATTTACTTGTTCATCAATCAACTGCGTCTCACTCTCTTCGATCTCCTCGATCTGCTCACCGGCTTCAATGGCTTCCTTATCGGCAGTTTCGATGGTTTTAAAATAGCTGGCGTAGTACTTAAAATACTTCAGCAGCATATCGTTTACACCATTGGCTGTCATGGTAGCACCAGACATACCATCCACCTGATAGTCATCATAGATAGAAGGATCGCCTGTCTCAGACTTTACCATCTGGATCGATACCAGCTCGCCAACATTGCTGTAAATTTTTTTACCAATGTAGCGGTCCTGAACCTCACCATCTGTGATCCTGGCACCAAGACCAGGAGTTTCTCCCTTATGGTCGAAACGTACACCACGGATAGTTACCAGGTCTTTCTCAAGGGCAATAAAGCCCCAGATCCTATCCCACAGTCCGTTACCAAATACTGGTATGATATAAGCTTCTACCTGGTTTTGTTCATTCATGAACTGGAAAACCGGGAAAAGGCGTTGCTGTGCAGGCTTCTTGAACTCTTTTCCTACGTCGATCTGCTCTGCGATTACCGCCGTGCCATTATCAAGTTCACCTACCTCATCGCCGTCAATGTCTACCACAAGTGAGTTGATACGCTCTTCCCAGATCCGGTTTACATCGTCGCCTTCCTTAATTTCCATTACCGCACTTAATATTTTAGTGCGGGTATCGAGCTTTACCGCCTTCTGCTGTGGTTCTCTCAAACCTACTGCAGCAAAGGCCAGCAAACCACCGAGTACTACAGTTAGTACTGCGGCAAATCCTACTACATATGCATTAGACTGTCGCACGGGCTATTCCTCGTTTTAATCTTCTTTTCTTATTGGCTTCTACTACATAGTGGTCAATCAGCGGAGCCAGTACGTTCATCAACAATACTGCCAGCATAATTCCCTCCGGATACGCAGGGTTAAACACACGGATGATCACCGTTAGAACCCCGATCAGAAAGCCATAAATCCACTTGCCTGTTTCGGTATGGGCTGCAGAAACAGGATCCGTTACCATAAACACTGCTCCAAATGCCAGACCGCCAATCAGTAAGTGATAGTAAGCAGGCATTTCCATAAAGGTATTTACAGCAAAAGCGTTATTAATAAGGCCCATTACATAGGCACCTAATACTGTGCTAAGCATCAGTTTCCAGCTTCCTACCCCGGTTAAGATCAGGATAAAAGCACCTACCAGACACATTAGTATCGATGAGGCACCAATTGAATCGGGATAAGCACCCAGGAACAGGTTCCAGGGCTCGAAGAAACCGCCAATCTGGCCAAACCAGCTGGCATCAAAAGCAGCCGTAACAGACTCAGCATCAATGTTTGCCTGTGCAGCTACTGCCAGTGGTGTTGCACCCGTATAACCTTCCACAGCTACCTTGTCGCCGTAATATGTCCACACATCACCAGAGATATCGGTAGGATATGCAAAGTAGAGGAATGCACGCGCCGTCATAGCAACGTTCAATACGTTCATGCCAGTTCCGCCAAATACTTCTTTTGCAATAACAACCGAAAAAATAGTTGCCAGTGCTACCTGCCACAGAGGTATGGTTACCGGCATAATAAGCGGTATAAGCATACCTGTTACCAAGAAGCCTTCGTTGATGGGGTGCTTGCGGACAACGGCAAATAAGCCCTCTACCAGACCACCAGCCACATAAGCTACCAGTACAATAGGCAATACCAACTCTGCACCTAACAGCACAGAAGGCCAGAACTCCGGCTCCTCTCCTACTGCCAAGAAGTGCTGATAGCCCATGTTCCAGATACCGAACAGTAAGCAGGGGATCATGGCAACTACCACGGTCATCATGTAGCGCTTCAGGTTGTTCGCATCGCGAATCTGTGCACCCTTAGGACCGGTAACATGGTTAGGGGTAAACATAAAAGTTTCACCAGCCTCATAGAGGTAATAGAACTTCTCTAACTTACCGCCCTTTTCGAATAAAGGTTTTTGTTTATCTAGTAAATCGCGTAATGCTTTCATTAGCTATATTGCATTAAGGTAAGTCCTTCTCTCAAGATGGCCTGTACATCGTGTTTAGAAACATCTATAAACTCACACAGGGCCATATCTTCCTCAATCACCTCATATATACCCAGCGACTCCATACCGTCGTAATCCTCTGCCATAATAGACTTAAGCAGGTATTCAGGCATGATGTCCATCGGAATCATATTATCGAAGGTACCTGTTTGTACCCATGCACGCTCTTCGCCCTGCAGGTTTGTATCGATCACATAGGGCTTACTGCGGTTCAGGAACGAGAGCAGGCCAAAGGCACGGTGGTAGCTGTATTTCTTAGGCGTAACGGTAAGCCAGCCCAGGAACTCATAATGGTTGCCTTCAGGAAGTATGGTTACCATATTATCAAAGTAGCCCAGGTATCCGTCTTTCCCCACGTTGGTGCCGGTCAGTACGTTTCCGCTTACATAGCGAACGTTCTCCTGCTTTATCTTGCCTGCCAGCAGCTTGCCTACATTGGCGCCACCCCATGTTTTTACATAGTGTGGTTCTTTAACCTCAGATCCTACCACTGCCACCAGCTTGGAGCTGTCGTAGCGGCCGTCGACCAGCAGTTTACCAATCTGGGCAACACCATAGGGATTAATGGTCCAGACAATATCACCCTTGTTGATAGGGTCGATATGATGGATCTGAACCCCAACGTTTCCAACAGGATGTTTACCGCTAAACTTGTGCTGGGTAGCACCCTTTACGCTTGTGAAAACAGGAGAAACCTCTGCATCGGCATTCAGGCCTATATGCACAGGTCCGTCTGTGAGTTTTCTAAGCAGGTCGATACCCGCCTGGAAATAGCGCTCCTGGCCTCTTAGCAGAAAATCGTAATCGGGAGCCAGAGGATGGGTATCAAAAGAAGAAATGAAAATGGCTTTAGGTGTTTCATCCGGGCTGGCTATAATGCCGTAAGGACGTTGCACCAGGTTGGGCCATGCACCGCTTTTAGCAAGCAGCTCCACCACCTCTTCGCGCTGCAGATTCGCTACATCGTTAGATGATAATTTCGGAAACTCTTCGTAGGCCACCGTGCGATCTGCCAGAATGCGGATTTCAAGAAGTTTGCGTTTGGCACCCCTAACTACTTCTGCTATTTCGCCACTTACCGGCGCAACAATTTGCACCTTTGGGTTGGCTTTATCATAAAGTATTGGAGTACCGGCCTTAACGGTATCGCCTTCTTTAACCAAAACTTTTGGCCGCTGAATTCCGTGAAAATCGGTGGGTTTGATTGCGAAGGTTTCGGGCATCACCTCACCGGCAACTTTGAGTTCTGCACGGCCGGCCAGGTTGATGGTAAAGCCTTTTCTCAGCTTAATGACTTTCGACATTTTGTACTTATTAACCCGTAAAACGCTGCAAAAATAGTAAAAAAAGCGATAATAAAAACATGATTCCGATCATAAATGGTAGCCAAAAGCACATTAAACATCAGGCTTAGGCTTCCTGCTGCTGACATATGCTTTCAATATATCCGGCTACACGCTCCATTAACCACATAGGGGTTGATGTTGCACCGCATATCCCCACACTTTCAGCTTTTTCCAGCCATACAGGGTCTATTTCAGACTCGTTTTCGATGAAATAGCTATTTTCGTTAAACTGCTTGCAAACAGCATAGAGGGCTTTGCCATTTGAACTTTTGCGCCCGCTTACGAACAAAATTACATCATGCTGCTGAGAAAATCTGGTAAGCTGAGGCTCACGGTTGCTTACCTGCCGGCAAATGCTGTCGTTGGCATTGAAATCAAGCACAGTAAGTGCTGCACCTCCCCTGGCCTCCTGCATACGCTGCTCTATCAGTTCTTTTATCTGGTAGAAGCCTTTTGTACTTTTTGTAGTCTGGCTGAAAAGTGTAACGGGCCGGCTAAAATCAACGCCATCCAGGTCTTCTGGCGTAGTAACCACCAGAGCATCTCCATAGGTCTGCCCGGTTAAGCCTATTACCTCTGCATGTCCCTTCTGGCCATAGATTACAATCTGCCCCTCAATTTCCTGCATTTTGTCGTAGGCATGTTTTACGCGGTTCTGCAGCTTAAGCACCACCGGGCAGGAGGCGTCAATGAGCTCCAGGTTATTTTCCAGTGCCAGCTGGTAGGTTTCCGGTGGCTCGCCATGTGCCCTGATGAGCACCTTACAGTTGCGGAGGTTTTGCAGCTCCTCTCTGGTTATAACGCGTAAGCCTTTATCATAGAGGCGTTTTACCTCCATGTCGTTGTGTACTATATCACCCAGACAATAAAGGGTTCCATCCTGGGGCATTTCATCTTCTGCCATTTGTATGGCAAACTCTACCCCAAAACAGTAACCTGAATTTTTATCGATGGTAACCTTCATGCTTTATTCTGAAATTCTTCCTGTTTTATAATTTCACGTGCCATGTGCAGGATCATGTTTACCTGCTCATCCATGGTGGTGTGCGTTGTATCTATCACATAGGCATCTTCGGCCTTGCGCAGGGGGCTTTCCGCACGGGTGGTATCTATATGATCCCGCTTGGCCAGGTTATCCCTGATAGCCTCGAGCGCTACCAGCTGCTTTTTATCCAGCAGTTCACGCTGGCGGCGGGCTGCCCGCTCATCAAAATCTGCTGTCATGAATATTTTTAGCTCTGCATCCGGAAAAACAGTGGTACCAATATCCCTGCCATCCATCACCAGGCCTTTTTTCTTACCCATTTTTCGCTGCAACTCCACCATACAGTGCCGCACACGAGGCAGGGCGCTTACTTCACTTACCCGCTCCGAAACCGCCATGCCACGAATCTCTTTTTCAACGTTTAAGCCATTAAGATAGGTTTCATTTGCACCGGTTTTTCCATTATAATGGAATTCTATGCCGATATTCTTAAGTGCATCCTCTACCCCCCTGGGGTTGGTTGGATTCACAAAGTGCTGAAGAAAATAAAAAGTTACGGCCCGGTACATAGCCCCGGTATCGATGTAAGCGTAGTTAAGCTGTGCCGCTACCTGTTTGGCCGTAGAGCTCTTTCCACAGGCAGAGTAGCCGTCAATGGCAATCACGATTTTCTTCATCAGGTTATGGTTTATGACCCTCCATGCCTTAACAATCTTTTATTGGGCATGGAATTGGGCCACGCTTTGGCTGCTTACGGGCTTTATTTGTAGTTTGGCATCCGCCTAGTACCAATGAAAGCGCCAAAATCATGTATACGAAAGTTTTAAACCCTTTTCTCAAAATCAAGATGAGCGTTAAATTGTTGCAAATATAAAAATTACTTGACAGCGGAACTGATTCCCGCGATTTTTTCCTGAAATGACTCAAACTACCCACACACTGGATGGACAACTCGTCGACTGTACTAAACGACAAATACGTCCTGTTCGTCTGCATATGCAAAACGGGCTGATCAGCAAAGTTGAAAACATCGATCAAGCCCCACAAAATTATTTTCTGCCTCCCTTTGTGGATGCTCATGTACATATTGAGAGTTCCATGCTTACACCGGCAGAATTTGGCCGCCTGGCCGTTGTGCATGGCACAGGAGCCACAGTCTCTGACCCCCATGAAATTGGCAACGTATTAGGTGTAGACGGGGTTCGCTACATGGTGCAGAATGGAGCGCAGGTGCCCTTCTACTTTTGCTTTGGTGCCCCCTCCTGCGTGCCAGCCACGCCCTTTGAAACGGCAGGGGCCACCATTACGGCACAGCAGATAGAAGAATTGCTACAGGAGCCTGCCATAGGTTACCTGGCAGAAATGATGAACTGGCCCGGGGTACTCAATAAAGATAGCGATGTAATGGAAAAAATAGCCATTGCCCACCGCATGGGTAAACCTGTAGACGGGCACGCCCCGGGCCTTAAAGGTAAACAAGCTGCACAATATGCAGCAGCCGGCATCAGCACCGACCACGAAAGCTTTACCGCCGAAGAAGCCCTGGATAAGTTAGCGGCCGGCATGAAGATCCTGATCAGGGAAGGCAGTGCAGCCCGCAACTTTAATGCCCTGGCTCCCCTGCTGCATGATCACTGGGAGAATATGATGTTCTGCTCCGACGATAAACATCCCGACAGCCTGGTGGAGGGTCATATAGATGAACTGGCCAGGCGTGCAGTGGCGCTGGGCGTAGATGCTTTTAAAGTGGTGCAGGCAGCATGCATGAATCCTGTGGCGCACTACCTTTTGTCCATGGGGCAGCTGCGCGAGGGAGACCCTGCAGACTTGATTGTGGTAAATAACCTGGAAGAGTTCCGGGTGGAGCAAACCTGGATCAAGGGTCAGCTGGTGGCAAAAGACGGCCAGTCTATGTTGCAGCATCTCTCTTCAGAAACACCCAATAAATTTGCCGCCAGGCCTGTTACACCCGAAATGCTTGCACTTGCAGCTCAGTCAGAAACCATAAAAGTGATACGTGCGCTGGATGGTGAGCTGATCACAGAATCCATGGTACAAGCTGCTAAAATTGTTAATGGCAATGCGGTGGCAGACCCTGATCAGGATATCCTGAAACTGGTGGTGCTGAACCGTTATAAAGAAGCGCCGCCCGCCATTGCTTTTATCAAGGGTTTTGGCCTGCAGAAAGGCGCCATTGCCTCCAGTGTTGCCCACGACAGCCATAATCTGATTGCAGTAGGGGTAGATGATGAAGCACTGGCAAAAGCCCTGAACCTGCTTATTGCGCAGCAGGGTGGCATCGCAGCAGTTCATCAAGGTGCCGAAGAAATATTACCCCTGCCTATTGCCGGTCTTATGTCTGATGCAGATGGCTATAAGGTTGCAGCGCAGTACAGCCGCTTAGACCAAATGGCCAAAGAAATGGGAAGCAGCCTGGGCTCTCCTTTTATGAGCCTTAGCTTTATGGCACTTTTGGTAATTCCAGCACTAAAATTAAGTGACAAAGGGTTGTTTGATGGAGAGACTTTCCGCTTTAAGCCTGTGTTTGTTTAGATAAGTACTAAAGAACTTAAAGCAAAAAAGGCTACCTGTAATTAACTGGTAGCCTTTTATTAAAACAAAAATTTTATTTATGAATGATTGGATCAGGATTACCATCAGGATCACCTAATCTCACAGCACCATCTGAAACTGGGTTACTATTTAGCAGAAGAACACCTGCAGCATGTGGCGCTGCCATAGAAGTTCCACTTATAGTATTATAGCCACCATCTTTCCAGGTCGATTTTATACTTACTCCAGGAGCAGCATAGTCTACTGGCGGAGTGCCATAGTTGGAGAAAGAGGCAAAATAATCTCTGCTATCAATTGCTGAAATGGTATAAACATTAGAATGATTCACACGGGCAGGAGAAGAATTTTTTGCCAGTGTACCCTCGTTACCGGCGGCCAGGGTGAAAATTACTCCTGCCCCAGCTGCCTCAAGAATTGCAGCATCCAGAGCATCAGATGTAGGCCCGCCTAAACTCATATTGGCCACATCACCAGAATTAGCATTCGCTGCTACATAATCAACCCCTGCAATTACGCCCGTATAGCTGCCACTACCCCTTGAATCAAGCACTTTTACTGCCACAACCGTAGCATCGTAGGCTACGCCTATAACACCTTCAGAATTATTCTTTGCTGCAATGGTGCCAGCTACGTGTGTACCATGTCCGTTACCATCATCTGCTGTCCCTGCATCTCTTCCGGAAGTAAACATACTTACAGATCGTTCAACATCCACGTTCAGGTCTGGGTGATCAAGATCAATACCTGTATCAATTACCCACGCAGTTTTTCCGGCGCCACTACCATATCCCACTCTGTTGACACCATAAGTAATCTCCTGACCAGTGGTTCCGCCACCACCGGGTTTGCCTTTACCGGGAGCGAGCACTATCATTTTGTCCTGCTCAATATAAGCCACATTTGGATTTTTCTGCAGCCTAGCCACTGTAGCATCATCAAGTTTAGCAGCAAAACCGTAAATAGTACTGCCATAGACTTGGGTGACCATATCTTCACTTAGTCGAGCATTGGCAAACATATTAAGTACTGCAGACTTCACTGCTGCCTTACGTCCTTCATAATCTTCAGGTAAATTAATTCTGCCATTGATAGCATCTTTCCTCAACACCACAATGTACTGTCCTTCAATAACAGCAGACTGATTTGGCTCTACCAGATCAGTGCTTACTGATTCCAGACCATCCTCCTGCTGACAGGAAGAAAGTCCCATAACCGCTGCCAGCAACAAGGCAGCACCTCCTCGAAAGTAATTGTTTTGCATAAACAAAAAGGGTTAAAATTGGAATAGAGAAAAAGCCAAAAAAAATATCAGTATCAACCACTACTTATTTGGCTATTTTCATTTTATATCGCCTAATCAAGCCATTAAATAACAAATAATCAAATTTAATTACGCATAATATTAAAAAATAGAAATAACATTTTACACACGATTTTAAGGCCATATTTGAACGGATCAACTACAGCAAAGTTCTATTCTTCAGGATATTATTTTGAAAATACCTGAAAAGGTGTAGGCGGGGAAAGCAGCAGTGTTTCTTTTAACATGCAGCACACGCTTACTATTGAATGTAAAAAGTAGTCCTTACTTACATGAAAAGATACTCTGGAAATAAATGTGTAGGTGATGTAAGCAGAAGTGCGGTGCCTAAGCATAAAGCCTTGCTGCCGGCAACAGCATACCTAAAACCAGCTTATAATTGATGGGTACGGCCATGGTTTTCCCGTTAACAGCGCTATTCTTCCGTTAATAAAAGAACCATTGATAAACTCAGGCCGTCATTATATAATTGTATATCAAGAATACTCCAAAACATTTTTTATATGGAACAAGCTAATAAAGGAAAAATAGAAAGCTTCATGACAGATCTGGGCCGCAAGCTCGATCTATTACTGGACAGGGCCCGGCAGGGTGCCGAAGAAGCAAAACTTTCAGAAAGAATGGACGACCTCAGGCAGGCTAGCGAAAAGCTGGAAAATGAGCTGCATGAGTTTGTAAAGGACGATGAGAAGTGGCAGGAGGTGCAGGTACACCTGAAAGGTGCCGCGCATGAATTAAGAAAGGCCTTTGAATCGACCTTTACCCGCAAGCAGCCTGGTACAACTGGCGGTGGTGCCTACACAGACGGTGCCCAACATGGCGATACAAATACTGGCAGTACCCATGCTGGGAATAGTAACTATGGCACCGCCAACAATGCCGGCACGGCTTATTCAGCCGGCCAGCAACAAAATAATCATATGGACAGCCAGTCCCAGTCGAGCGATGGCACACAGGAAAATCAGCAGGGAAACAACTTTGAAGGCAGAAACATCTGACCTCCAAGCCTGATTAAAGTGCGCTTAGCTTTTTAGTGACTGAAAAGCCACGGGAAGCTAATATTTCAAAAGCCTGTTCCGCATTAAGGAGCAGGCTTTTTGCATCATACTGAAAATCAGAACCGTTGATGAACATCACAGTTTTATTCATGATGGCATCGATGATACTATCTTTATTATCCCATGCCAAAGCAGGGCATCCCAAACTTCTGCCCAGGCGGCCTGCTTTTGCAATAGCTTCACTTACATAATCAGCGCCGTGCATTACCACACCGCGTTCCCTGGCCCTGTTGTTGATGCCCAGTTCCTGGCCGTCGAGCCTAAGGGCCCTGCCAAATTTACCAGCATAGGTTTCGCAGGTAACGTAAAAGCCCAGGCTGGTGGAGTTTGAGTTCATGCTGTTAGAGAAGCTGGTCGCATAAAGATTACCGCTGTTCCGGCCATGCGCTACCAGCTCATGAAACAGCAGCTTCTTCGCTTTAAGATCAATTACCCATAACCGCTTCTCTGTAGAAGGCAGGCTGTAATCAATAATGGTTATTACCTTTTTTTCTCCCAGCTTTTGCTGATTCTGAAGGTTCAGGTAACCAATCATAGCTTTGCGGAAGGTACTATACTTAGGCTTGGCGGCATCTCCAAAATCAACGTTATTATAGTACTTTAAAATGCTCTGCTCCGCAATCTGACGCTTTAACTCACTACCGAAATGTTCAGTATTGTCGACTACATCCGTGTCGCTGCTGAACACATCCATAGATTTGAATGATAAAAAGGAAGTGGTGATAAGGGTAAGTAAACGTTTCTGCATAGTATAGTATTCGGCAGATACAGGGCTAATGTTACAAAAAAAGCCGGTTATTAAACCGGCTTCCAGTGCTTAGTATATTGAATATTATATGTTTGTTGCCAACAGGTAATCTATGGCACCAGCCTCCTGCAGATAAACTGAATTGTCGAGATAGTCTTTTGATGGATGATAAATAAACAGGCAGGTACGATCTGCTACTGTATTTATAACCTGATCTGAGATTGCACGTGACACTGCCGGGCAACCAAAGCTGCGACCCAGGCGGCCCATACTTTTTATGATAGAAGTATTTACATAGTCAGCACCATGCATAACAATGGCCCTGGCCATGGCCTTATCGTTAAAGCCTGCTTCCTGTCCTTTAAGGCGAAGGCTTAAACCATGCTTGCCCACATAGGTATTAGCTGTTACATAAAAGCCCAGGCTGCTTTGGTTTGATTCCGGAATGTTTGAAAATGCATTGGCAACATTGTGACCACTGTTTTTGCCATGTGCTACTAGATCATGAAAAAGTAGTTTGCGGTTTTTGAGGTCAAACACCCACAATCTTTTTTTAACGGACGGTATGCTGAAGTCAATGATGGTAAGTATTCCCTTGCTTGAGATCTTATCCTGGCGAAGAAGATTTAAATAGCCAACCACTCCCTTGCGAAAAACATCGTAAGAAGGTTTGGCATTTTTGCCATAGTTTATACTCTTGTACAGTTGATTAAGCTTTTCTTCAGCCAGCAGTAATTTAGAATCATTGTCTGCTGTTTCATCTGTTTCTGCCGCAGATGCCAATAATTTATCATTATTGGAGATTGAATTAATTGCTTCGCCACTGCCTGCCAGAGCTGCCAGCGAAAAAAAGATAAAAACCAGGGATAATACTTTTAGCCTCATGAACACTTGTTTTACATTTTACATCTATTGTCTTTCAGCAAGAATAACTTAGCTGCCAATTGGCAAACCAGCTTTGCTGCCTCTACTAATAAAACAGTATACGCGGGGGTATGGTTCGGAAAAATACAATTTAATGCTTTATTTTATCCTATTTTATCAGCACCAGTTGCTGCACCCATTTAGTTAACGCATCTAAGGGTTTTTGGTGCCCGTACCCAGTAATTTTTGTGGAAATTATTCTGCTGCTGCGACGATTCATGTGCAATCATCATTTTTTCATCAGTAAAATTTATAAAGAAAAGGTTCTTTTAAACCGATAGATCACTGTATAGTTCTGTTTACAGCAATAGTATCTACCTTTGCACCATGAATTTGCTATCTGTAGAAAATCTTTCCAAGCAGTATAATCAGCGACAGCTGTTCCAGGATATTACCTTTGGCATTGGCCAGGGCCAGAAAGTAGCCCTAATTGGCCGTAATGGCACAGGTAAAAGTACGCTTATAAAAATACTGGCCTCGACCGAAGCTCCCGATGCCGGCCAGGTGGTGTACAGAAGTGGTGTTCAGGTAGGCTACCTGCCCCAGCACCCAAAGTTTACCCCCGGCCATTCGGTGCGTGAAGCGCTGTTTGACAGCAGCAACCCTGCACTCTCCCTGGTATCGGAATACGAATACCTGCTGGAGGCTATCAGCGAAAAACCCGAGCTAAGTGATAGATTCCAGGTGGTAATGTCGGAAATTGACAGCCAGAACCTCTGGGACTATGAGAGCAGTGTAAAACAAATTTTAGGTAAGCTGGATATTCATGACCTTCAGCAGCCCATCGACTCGATGAGTGGTGGCCAGCGACGCCGGGTGGCCCTTGCCAAAACCCTGCTGGAGCGCCCCCATTTTCTGCTGCTCGATGAACCTACCAACCACCTGGACCTGCCCGCCATTGAGTGGCTGGAAGATTACCTTAGCAAAGCACAGCTTAGCCTGCTGATGGTTACCCACGACCGCTACTTTATGGAGCAGGTAACAAACGAGGTGCTGGAGCTATCAGGCACAAAACTTTTTGGGTACCATGGCAGCTACAGCTATTACCTGGAGAAAAAAGCCGAGCGCCAGGAACAGCAGCAGGCCGAAGTTGACAAGGCCCGCAACCTGATGCGCAAGGAGCTGGACTGGGTACGCCGCCAGCCAAAAGCACGTGGCACCAAAGCCAAATACCGTATGGATGCTTTTGAAGACCTAAAGGAAAAAGCAAGCCAGAAGGTGGGCGAGAAAGACATACAGCTGCAAACCATAGGCCGCAGGCTGGGCAGCAAAGTGCTGGAGCTGGAAAAAATCAGCAAAAGCTATGGCGACAAAAAGCTGTTTGAACCTTTCAGCTATAAATTTTTAAGAGGTGATAAAATTGGCCTGATTGGTCCTAATGGTGCCGGCAAAAGTACCTTCCTGAATATTATTACCGGTGCTGTGAAACCTGATACCGGCACAGTAGATGCCGGACAAACCCTGCAGATTGGCTATTACCGCCAGGAAGAGCAGATCTTTGACCCCAACATGCGGGTGATTGAGGTAGTGAAAGAGGTTGCCGAGGTAATTCCCATGGCAGATGGCCGCACCCTTACCGCCGGGCAGCTGCTGCTGGAGTTTGGTTTTAACGGCGATCAGCAATACACACTGGTAGGCAAGCTAAGCGGTGGCGAAAAGCGCCGCCTGCAGATGCTGCGTATCCTGATGCAGAATCCTAACTTCCTGATCCTCGACGAACCTACTAACGACCTTGATATCAGCACCCTCAACGTGCTTGAGGATTTCCTGGCAAACTATGGCGGCTGCCTGGTAATTGTATCGCACGACCGCTACTTTATGGACCGCCTGGTAGACCATCTCTTTGTATTTGGCGAGGGCCAGATCCGCGACTTCCCCGGCAACTACACCGACTGGCGTGAGGTTAAGGAAGAGGAAGATGCTGCGGAAAGTGCCAAACCAGAACCAAAATCCCCTCCTGCAAAACAGGCAGAGGCAGCTGTTGTACCCAAGCCCGTGCTGGAAAAACGCAGGCTAAGCTATAAGGAACAAAAGGAGTTTGAGCAGCTGGAAAAAGAAATTGCCCAGCTCAACAAAAAGAAAGAAGAGCTGGTGAAGAAGATGAACGGCGGCGGCGGGCATGAGGATCTTATAACCTGGGGCCAGGAGCTTGAAAACATCAACGAAAAGCTGGATGGAAAAGAAATGCGCTGGCTGGAGCTAAGCGAGCTGGCGTAGTACTGCATTTCTAATAAATTATATTAATAGTAGGGCCACAAGCAGTGAATTAACACTCACTGCTTGTGGCCCTACAACTTTCTGCTATGTTTGTGGTTATTCAGCATAGAGCACCTGCTTAGTCATGATTGCTGTTATCACATTAATTCTTATTCTTTCATTTTCCTTCCTGATTACCAAAGTTGCCACCATTGCCCTTATGCATACGGGGCTTAGCCGGCAGTCGGCACAATTTCAGGCACGTTCCATTTTTACAGGCGTGGGTTACGCCACCAAAGAAGCAGAAAACATTGTAAACCACCCCCTGCGCCGCAGAATTGTAATGGTGCTGATGTTGCTGGGAAATGCCGGTATTGTATCGGTGGTAGCAACGCTGGTACTTACATTTTTGGGTAATGATCAGGGTGACGTCCCGCTGTACCTGCGGCTGGCCCTCATTGTGCTGGGCGTAATTTCCCTGTGGCTGCTGTTCTCCAGCAAGCTGTTTAACCAGCTTTTAAGCCGCATTATTAACTGGGCGCTGCATCGCTACACCGATTTAACTGTACAGGACTATGCAGGTATTTTACACCTGGGTGGCGAATATAAAATTGCAGAGCTGTTTGTAAAGGAAAAACACTGGATGGCCGGTTGTACCCTGGCCCAGCTGTCACTTTCTAAAGAAGGGGTTTACATACTGGGCGTTACCCGGCAGGATGGCAGCTACCTGGGTGTTCCCGGCCATGATACTACGATACTTACAGGCGACACTGTAATTGTTTACGGACGCAGCTCCATTATTAAAAACCTGCTGCAGCGCCGCAAAGACGAAAGGGCACACCTGGAGCATTTAAAGGGTGTACAAAAACACCAGGAGGCAAAAACCATTGAACGCGAGGTAGACCAGCAAAAGGTGGAAAAACAGCAGGAGAAAGAAGAAACAAAGCAATAGGACTGCAGCCAATCGGCAGCAGCTTTAGCTAAGCTACCTGCTCTGTTTATTTTTTCACTATAGCCTGTCGGCACATAGCTTACTGAACCAGCTGTACGTGCAGCTGTGCCAGCTTCTCCTGTGCATTTACACAAAAGCCGGGATGCACGGGTGAGGTTTGCACCACGGTACTACGGGTAGCCGTGAGCCAGCGAAAGCGCGATGCAATGGGCAGCTTGCCGATGGTGCCACCATCGCTCCCGCCTTTGCAGATCCGTACAAAAGCCTGAAGCCGCTCCTCCAGTTCCTCAACATCCGGCTTATCAGAAAAAGCCCTAAGCCGCTCGCTATTCAGTTCGTAGCAGGTTTGTAAAAAGTCCTGGGAAGCGCAGTAGACGATAACACCCACATTCATAAATTCCTGTCGTTCCACACACGGCACAACGCGAATAATGGCATATTCAAATAAGTGCTTCTCTTGCATGCTGTGCTTCTTTGACAAAAACTTCGGTGTTGGCAATTCTGGTGTTCAGGTATTGGCTATATGCCTGGCGATGCTCCCCTGCAGTTTCAAAAGGCGAGTCTTTCACCAGCCATTCATCGGGGATCAAAGATACGATAGAATCTATTAATTCAGGTGTGAGAATAGCCCGAAAGGCCTTATCCACTTCCTCCAAAGCGGTAGCCTGCTGCAGCAGTACGTGGTCCTTTATTTGCACAAAAGGCCGCATGGCTTGTTTTTCAATGTCCTGCCAGGAATGATGAAAAAAGAAGGAAGCGCCATGATCGATAAGCCACAGCTCTTTGTGCCACATCAGCATATTGGTATTGCGGGGGGTGCGGTCTACGTTCGTAATCAGGCAATCGAACCAGACAATCTTTGAAGCAAGCTGGGCATCTACCCCTGTAACCAGCGCATCAAAGGTAATGGCACCCTGGAGGTAATGGAGCGCAAGATTCAGGCCCTCACTTGCCCTAAGCAGATCCTGAATCTCTTCATCAGGCTCCGTGCGCCCAAAGGCTTCATCAAGCTGGGCATACACAAGCTCGGGTACTTTAAAGCCAAGGGCACGGGCAATTTCTCCGCCCAGCAGCTCGGCAATTAGTGCCTTTGCGCCCTGCCCTGCTCCCCTGAATTTAAGCACGTATAAAAAATCGTCGTCTGCCTCCACAATTGCCGGCAGGGAGCCACCCTCGCGCAGCGGTGTTATGTAACGGGTCACATTTACAGACCTTAGCTCCGGATCGTACTTCATGCCCTAAATCTCAGTAAAACTACTGATGCAAGCGAGCATTTTTTGGTTTTTCGCTCTTTACATTTGGATGTCCATAATCTTTTTGTTCTTCCGGCTTTCTTCAGCCATAAAGCCCATCACGTGGCTTTCTATAGATTCATCAATGGTTGAGGTAAGGATGGCAGGATTCTGATGTGCTACTGCCTGTACAAAATCCCGCACCAGCAACCAGTCGCCGCCGCCATGCCCGCTATTCTTGTAGCCTTCCACATCTTCGGCCTGCGGAATAAATTTAAGTGATTCGCGGGTGCGGAAGTCGGTGATCACCAGTTCGTCCATATCGCCTACCATATCGCCCATGGAACCCATTATGCGTGTACGCCTGCCGTGGTATGAGGTAAATGCCTCCATGGAGAAATTAGCGGTAACCCCATCGCCAAACATAATGCTGGTGATGTAGTGATCTGGCTGGTCGTTATCCATGCGGTACACACAGCGGCCGTAGTTTGTTGTTCTTAAACGCTCCATGATCACAGCACTATGCTTCGACTTATCTTCGGGCAGATCAAGCACCTTTGTACGGTCGCGCCGGTCGTGGTACTCCTTTATGGCTGAATAGGGGCACTCACGCTCCACCTTACAGCCATCGGTACAGCGGTCGGTGCTTCCCGCCGGGGCATTTTCGCGCCTGAACCACTTCAGGTCGCCCATGGCCACTATTTGCCTGCTTGGCTTATTGATTACCCATTTAATAATATCCAGGTCGTGGCAGGATTTTGCCAGTATAATGGGCGTTGTTTCTTTGGAATTGTGCCAGTTGCCCCGCACGTAAGAGTGTGCCATGTGTGTGTGCTCAATAGGCTCAAAGTGCTGCACGCTAATAATCTCGCCAATGGCACCCTGTGCCACTAGCTCTTTCATTTTAACAAAGTAGGGCGCATAGCGAAGCACATGGCAAACCGCTACAATTCTGCCTTTTTCTTTGGCCAGGGCCAGAATATCACGGCATTCCTGCTCGGTGGGGGCAATTGGTTTCTCAAGCAGAATATCATAGCCCATAGAGAGGGCCTTCATGCAGGGCGCATAATGCAGTCTGTCGGGGGTAGAAATAACAATGGCATCTGCAAACTTTGGCCGCTCAAAAACCTGCTCCCAGGTATCGAAGCGGTTGGCCTGCGGTATGGCATGCTTTTGGGCAAACCTGTTATTACGGTAGGGAATGGGTTCGGCCACTCCTACCATTTTGAGCTGATCGGGAAAATTGGCCGCAAAATTTCCATATACCGTACCCCTGTTTCCTGCCCCCAGGGTAATAGCTGTTACTGGCTTAGCCATTAGCTTGTGCATAGAATTTGGTGGTATCCTGTAGCCATAGCGGTTCTCTCCAAGCCGGGCAAGCGCATCGGTGCTTATCACTGCGGCACCAATGCCTAAACCTAATGATTTGAGTAAGTTTCTGCGGTTCATAATCTGTATTTTAATGCTGTAGCAGGTCTTCAAATAAACAGGCAGGCCTGTTTCCATTATTGAAGCCTATACCTGCTTTTTATCAGCTCGTTGTATTTGCGGTACATTTCTTTGGCTACTGCAACCGGCTGTCCCTGCGGTTGGTCGGGATAACTTTCGTTGCTATGCACCCATTGCCACTCCCATTCTTTTATCTTTTCATCAAAGGCTTTCTGGTCTATCTCCTGCCCCTTTTCCATCTGGCTGATCACATAGGTAAAGTACTGCTGCCAGCGCTTTTTGTAGTAGCCGGTTAAGAGTCCCGACCACTGCCTGTTGGCGTACTCACTCAGCTTGCTGTCTTTATCTCCCCATAAGGTAATCAGGTTGCGGGCATTTCTTTCGTAGAGTGCCTTTTCTTCTGCAGTGGTCGCCCAGCTTTTTGCAGCATTAAGCCAGCGGCCCAGCAAAAAGTCTTCCTGCGTTGCCAGCAGCCGGTCCATATCATCTATCAGGTCAATAAATTCTGCACTGTGCTTTTTAAAGGAGGCCAGATCTTTATTTTCATAATCGCGGGCAAACTGCTGCTGAATGTTGGTAGCATAATTGGCCATTACCTGCCTGGTTAAGTCCACCAGGTCAAACTGATAACCTTCGCTGTTCTGTAGCTGATCGGAAGCTGCTGCCAGGTGGTTCCAGGCGCTTACCAGCTCCATGGGCTCGTAGGTAAAGTTGGTCGTAACACCGCCTGTATTTCTGCTGAAGGTGGGGCGACCGGCCACGATAGACTCCGGCCCTCCATTGGTTACACTATCTGCATAAACGGTTCTGCGGAGGATTTGCCAGGCCTTGTCTGCCTGCTCATTTGCTGCACCATACCGGCGGCGGGCGTAGTCTTTTAACCAGCTGTCCAGTTCTATCGGTTCGTCTCTCCAGGCATTTTCCATCATCAGGTCGTACATCACCGGGTTGTGCTCAATACCCTCGGGTGTAAGGCCAATACCCACCATCTTTCCTCTTTCGGGGTGGTGCAGGGCCTGGGCGGGTGCCGTGGCTACCCTGTCCATCAAACCGTACATATTTACATTACCCCCGAAGTTGTGCAGCATGTTCCAGATCCAGGGCTTGCCATAGTAGGCATTCGTTTTAAGCCACATAGGATTTTTCTCACTCCAGAGGTCCAGGATGATCATCTTATCATCAGGCACCGCCCCCAGCATGGCACGCGTTTGCGCAGGCTGCCAGAAATCTCTTGAAAAGTGAAATAGCCAGCCCTGCATAATCCAGGTAGCTTCCGGATCTGCAGCGGCCATGGACTGATAAACCTTTTGCCCTACAGTGCTAAGAAAGGTAGAATCGCTGGAGGGCGGTTCATTTTCATTGAAAGTATCGGAGGTGTAAAAGTGATCTGTTCCGTAGGTCCTGATCTCTTCTTCAATAAATTTCTTCCCGATTTCCACAAACATGGGATCATTGGGGTCCAGCAGGTACACATCCGGAAACATGCCATCCCAGTTGGTTTTTTTCAGGTTGGCATTTGGAAATTTATCCTTGAAGGCCGGAGGCACATGGCCGGTAAAGGCAGGTAGTATGGGAGTCATACCCAGGCCTCTCTCGCGCTCCAGGATTTGCTTCTGCAGGGCTTCGTGGCTTTCCATCCAGCTTACGGGTAGTGGACCGGCCCAGCCATCGAGGTTCCCCATCCAGAACCAGCTGAAGTAGGCAGGCCCGCTGAAAAAGGTTTCCAGGTCTTTATCGGTAAGTCCAAGACTTTTGTACACCCGGCGGTGAATGGCATTCTGGCCAGTTACTGCCAGGGGCATGTTAATCCCATTCATGGCCATCCAGTCAATTTCCCACTGCCAGCGCTCCCAATCCCACCAGCTCATGGTGTAGTTAAAGGTGCAGTAGTTGAGGTAGTAGCGGTATTTGTAGGGGCTGGTGTTGCGAACTTTCTGCGGCACTGCAGGCATGGGGTCAGGAATGTTGAGGTTGCTGCCATTCCAGGTAATGCTGCTGTTGGTGTAGTATTTCAGGTAATGGTTTAAGGCACTGGCTACAGAAACTCCATTATTGCCTCTTAAGACGATTCTTCCGTCCCGGCTTTCAATTTCATACACATCCTTTTCACCATCCTTTGGAATAAATTCAACTTCAAAATTATCTGCATGCTCCGGCACCACCCGCCTGATCAGGCCATAAATGGCTTTAGTATCTCTATCTGCTGCTGTGGTAGCAGCAGCCTCTGTAGCATCGGCTGTGCCTGCAGGCTGTTCAGTACAGTAAAACAGCAGCAGTAGCGAAAGCATCAGCCCGGCTACACCTACGTTTTTATATTTCTTGTACTTAGCCTGCTTCATCTGGTTCTATATTTTGTTTCCGACCGGCATTAATTTCCAATCTATTCCGAAGAAGACACCATTGGCCGGTTAATAATTTTTGCTCCTGAACTCCCCTACCAGCTGCTTTGCCTTTGCCAGCGGGTCGTCGAAAGGGGCAACAGCGCTCATACCGGGGGTATTGATCCATTCCTCTTCCCAGGCATCAACCTTTTTAGCGGGCTCAAACAGGTGCTGGCGGATACGCGGAATATAATAGTCGCGGATAAGTCCGCTCCAGAGCCTGGCAGCATAATCTTCCTGAAAGCCCCCCCAGGTGGTGATCAGGCGTTTGGCGTTTGCTTCATAATAATCCTTTTCCTGATCACTGTTCCCATGCGATCGGGCAAATTTAATCCAGGGCTCCAGCCGGTTGGTAGGATGTGACTCCAGCAGGCGGTCTATATTCTGCAGGATGCTGATGGCTTTTTCTCCCGCTTCTTTCATTTGCGCTTCGTTATTGGCTGCTTTTGCTGCCAAAGCCTGCTGGTAATACTCATCTGCTTTGATGCCCAGATAGTGCATGGCCAGCTCAATGGCATCGTTGCGGTACAGCTCGCTTTCTTTCAGCTCCTCTGAGCTGTCCAGGAAATTTTCAATCCCTCTGAGAAAGACCGGATCAGCATGTACACTACCCTTCCTGCGGGTATCGGGCACTACCAGCTGCCACACAAATCTTGGGTAAGGAGAAAAGCTGCTGTATACTGATTCCCGGAGCTGCTCCCAGGCTGTTTCCATCTTTTGCGGATAGGCGCCATAGCGGGCACGGCTGTATGCTGCTATCCACTGGTCCAGATCGATCTTTTCTTTTGCCCAGCCCATGTCTGCCAGCAGTTCATACACTACTTCATTGTTTTCGATGCCCTCCGGGGCCGAGCCGAAGCCAATCAGGTTCTCGCTGTAGGGAGAGTTGAGCGCATCGATAGCACCTGAGGCATACATGGAAAGTACGCCGGTATAGGGTGTTTTACCACCGAAATTAGGAACATAGCTGTACACCCACTGCTTGCCGTAGTAACCTTCATGCTCTTTCCAGACGAGCGGAATATCCCATACCAGCTCGGGGTATTCGTTGGCCAGGTCCAGGATCACCATTTTATCATCGGGCACACGCGACATCATGGCCTGCAGGGTCTTTTTATCCCAAAACTCATTTTGCCAGCCGAAGGTCCAGCCCTGGGTTACCCAAACGGCATCAGGATTGCCTGCCACAATAGATTTATAGATTGATTCTCCATAGCCTGCCAGCAGCTCATACTTTTGTTCAGGATTGTCCTTGGGTACTGGCACATCCATTTCGTTAAAGCTGTCGGAGAGGTAAAACTTATTCTTCCCGAATTCCTTTTCCCATTCTTCAACAAAGAGCTTTCCTATCTTTTCAAAAAAAGGAGAATCAGGAGGCAACACATAGGCATTGTACTCCTGCGGGAAACCGCCCCACTTCAGGGCATTCACTTTTAGCTCAGGATGCTTTTCTTTAAAGCCTTCGGGCACAAAGCCAGCAAATGCCGGGGCAATGGGCTCAAAGCCTAAGGCGTGCATACGGTCTAAAATTTTATGCTGCAGCGCAAGCTGATCTTCGTGCCAGCCATCGGGAATAGGTCCATCCCATTTATTCAGGTTGCCCATGCGGTGCCAGGGCAAATGTGCCGGACCTGTAAAAAACTCCCTGATTTCGTGGTTACTTAACCCCAGCTGCTTCCATACACGCTCGGCAATGGCTTCGCTGCCTACAACGGCGAGGGGCATGTTAACACCATGCAGGGCCATCCAGTCCAATTCTTTTTCCCAGCGCTCCCAATCCCAGTAAGGGGTGGTGTAGCCGTAGGTTACTACATTTAAAAAATAACGGTATTTGTAAGGAGAAGCCCTGTGTTCCAGGGTATAATCGGGCCACCGGGCGGGCAGATTTAAGTGTTCGCCACTCCAGCTTACCATGCTGTTGGTGGCTTTTTTGAGGTATTGATAAAAGCCAAAGGTTAAGGCTACCGTACTGCTGCCGCGCACTGTTAGCTTTCCGTTACTGGCTTCTATCTCGTAGGTATCCAAACCCTCATCAGCAGGAATCATTTCCAGCGTAATCTCTTCTGCCCTGTCTCCGATCAGGCGCTGCATAACGCCCCTTGCAGCGGATATCTCACTGCTTTCAGTACTGGTGGTGGCATCTTCGCCCTGCATTTGCACAGGGTTTGTGCATGAAAAAGCAAAGAAGAATAAAAACAGTAAAGAAATGTAGTGCTTTCCCATAAGCATAAGTTTAAGATCTATTTCTTTCAGTCCATCAGCACAGGCTAACAGGCACTATTTGGTTTTACTTTTCAGGTTCTTTTTTTATGTCCTAAGGCTGCATAGTACCAGATGAATAAGTAACAGGGCACCAGCACCCAATAAGCCTGCTGCGGATCCAAACGATCGGCCAGGTAGCCATATACCAGCGGAATAACAGCGCCACCGGCTATACCCATAATCAAAAGCGAGGAACCCACTTTCGTGAACCGCCCCAGATCTGCCAGGGCGAGTGGCCAGATGGCCGGAAATACTAAAGCATTTGCCAGCCCCAGCAGTGCGATAAAAAGAACTGAAACATAGCCCCATGTAAATATTGCAAGGACCGTAAAAGCAATTCCCACCAATGCAGAAATCTGCATGGCCCGCTCCTGAGAAATGTATTTTGGCATGGCTACAATGCCTATCAGGTAGCCAAGCACCATAGCCAGCAAGGTGCAGGTGGCAAAGAATTTAGCCGTAGAAAGATCTATGTTCTGGGCAGCGCCATAGGCAATAATGGTATCTACTGCCATTACTTCTACCCCCACATACAAAAACATGGTAAAGGCACCCATCAGTAAATGCGGAAAGCCAAAGATGCTATTCTTACCCCTGACAGCCCCTGCCGCAGGTTTATCTTCCTCATTGGTATCAACTTCAGGCAAAGAAGAATTATACACCACAACGGCCAGCAGTACCAGAACACCTGCAATCACCAGGTAGGGTGTGATAACGCGGGTAGCCAGCGCATCAAGCTCTTCGGCTTTTTGAGAGGCACTCATACTACCAAGCTGCTCAACGAGTACGTCTGTATTTTTTAAGGCAATGGCACCTAACACAATTGGTGCCAGCGCCCCGGCTACTTTATTGCAAATGCCCATGATGCTGATGCGCCTGGCAGCACTTTCTCGTGGCCCCAATATGGTAATGTAAGGATTTGCAGCCGTTTGCAGCAAGGCCAAGCCAGTACCCTGCACAAACAGACCCAGCAGAAATATGATGTAGGTGCGGGATAGGGCAGCAGGAATAAATATCAGCGATCCCACTGCCATAATGAGTAAACCCAGGGGCATTCCTTTTTTGAAACCGGTAAGTTTTAAAATCCAGGCGGATGGAATGGCCATTACCAGGTAAGAGATGTAAAAAGCAAAGGCTACCAGGTAGGATTCAAAATTGTTCAGCTGACAGGCAATTTTCAGATAAGGAATCAGAACAGCATTTAGCCAGGTAACAAAGCCAAAAATGAAGAACAGCGTACCAATGATCAGCATAGGCCGGGTGTAGTCCGTTTTGGGAGGGGCTTCTCTTACACCTGTTTTTTCTAGTGCCGGAGTCTGTTCCATGCAGTAATTTTTATAGTAAAAAGTATAATCGCTGCTCCATTATTTGCCTTTTCCAGGTCTTTTAAAAGTGTAGGCAAAAGCCTAAAATGAAGGTTTACACCGTTGCCAGCAGAACTTCTGTGTTTAGGTAGTAGCCTTATTCGCTTCTCCAGTTTATGCTGATTAAGTCTTCAGGATTTGGCACAAGCACATCAGTTATTTACAACTGCTTAATGTCCACACTCCAAGTATGTTAAATTTTTGAATAAACACAAATACTTAAGCAAAATTTTTATATAAGTGTTTATCAATAATCAATATATTAGCTTAAATAGCTTCTGGTATAAACAATTAATTTTACCAGTATACTTTCCAGAGCATACGCATGGCAGGCAATGCCTTTCACTGCATGGACACCTGTTTTAAGACCATGCCTGTAGCACCAGCACAATATTGCTGTGACGCCACAAACATGGAGGTGAAAAAAATTACTGATAATTCTAAAGCAACAGGCAGTGATTAGGCAAACATTCTTCTGTTTTCCTGGCCACTCATATTTCTCATCTTAAAAAGTGCTGCAGCACCCAGTATAGAGGCATCCTTTATTTCGGAGCACTCTAATATCAATTGCTCCTGCACCAGTTTAAAAGGAAATGACCGAATACTCTCCTCCATTGCTTCTTTGAAATAAGGATAGCCTTTGCAGATGGAGCCTCCTAAAAAGATACCTTCCGGCGAGAGTGCAAACAGCATTAACTTCAGGGCATTGCCTACATGATGGCCAAACTGCCTGAATATCTCCAGCGCCTGCTCATCGCCCTGCTCTGCCCGTTTCTGCATCTCTTTACCAGTTATTCCAAACTTATTTGTAAAGAACTTTCCGGAACAGTAATCTTCAACCGTCTGGTCGAGGTAAGGCATACCGCCAAACTCTCCGGCACTGGAGTAAGCGCCTGTATACAGATTATTGTCAATTATAATGCCCGTACCTATTCCTGTACCCAGGGTTACACCAACGAAATTCTCAATGTCCCTGCCTTTTCCGTATATTTTAACGCCTGCAGCAAAAGAATTGGCATCGTTGGCTACGTACACCGGCTTTTTGAAATGATCTTCCAGGTGCTTTTTAAGGTGCACCTTATTCCAGGATGGTATATTCTGCACATCCAGCACAATTCCCTCCTTTTCATCTACCAATCCCGGCACACCTATACCGATACCGGCAACCTCTGCATCCATGAGCTGACTGATGCCACCGGTAATTTTCATTAAGATCTCTCCTTTGGGAGCCTGTGAAGGGGTCGATAGTTTCAGCTCGTGAAGTACCCTGCCCTCCATTACTACCCCCAGGTGCACTTTGGTACCGCCTATATCTATCCCTATTATCTTCCGACCTTCCATATCAAATAATTAAAAAATTTAGCCTTCTCTCAACATGCATTAAGTTTGCCGAAGCCTGCTTTAACAGGCTCCGGCAACACTGTTAAAACTTCCACCTTACAAAAGCTTCCATAGCCTCATAGTCGGCAAGGCCCAGCTTATGGTAATTTCTGGCTGTTTCACGATTGCGTTCCCGGGCTCTCACCCAGAATTCCCTTTCATCATCACCAGGGAAGACAGGTCTGTCTTTCTGTGACTGATGCTGAAATATGGCGATGTTCTTCCGCTCCACCTCCTGTGGCGAAAGTGGTACTGCCATTTCTATTTCATGTGTTTTAAATTCCTGCCATGCCCCTCTGTACAGCCAAAACCAGCATTCTTTGGTCCATTCTTCTGTTTTGCGCAACCTGGTTAAAGCCTCCAGTATAATTCTAAAGCACACGATGTGGGTGCCATGCGGATCGGCAAAATCGCCGGCGGCAAATACCTGGTGTGGCTTTACCTGCTGCAGTAGCTCCATGGTGAGCTGTACATCTTTTTCTGTTACCGGATTTTTTTGCGTTTTACCGGTCTCGTAAAAAGGCAGGGCCATAAAATGAATATTTTTATCGGGCAAGCCTGCGTAGCGGGCGCCGGCATAAGCTTCGGTTTTGCGGATAAAGCCTTTCACATTACGGATCACCTGCAGGTCTACCTGGTTGGGCTGCTTCTTTTTGAAGAAATCACGCATTTCTTCATATACTGAACAAAGGTGCTCCACACCATCGCCAATACTCCTGTTGAAGTCGATGGCAAACTCCAGGTAGCGCAGCACATCGGTATCCCATACGGCTGTATTCCCGGAGGTCTGGTACGCCACGTGCACCTCGTGCCCCTGGTCTACCAGGCGAATAAAGGTACCGCCCATGGAAATCACATCATCATCGGGATGGGGAGAAAAAATGATGGAACGCTTTTTAGCCGGATCTTTCCTTTCCGGGCGCTGCGTATCATCGGCATTTGGTTTACCACCGGGCCAGCCGGTAATGGTATGCTGCAGCTTGTTAAATACGTGGATGTTGATGGTATAGGCAGGGCCTTTTTCTGTAGCAAGCTGTGCCATGCCATGGTTGTTGTAATCTTCATCTGTTAGCTTCAGAATTGGTTTCTGAACGGTATCCGACAACCAGATCACTGCTTTTTTTATCAGCATTTCATCCCACACACAGTCTTTTACCAGCCAGGGGGTATCAAAACGGGTAAGCTCCGAGGCTGCATCGGTATCCAGGATAAACTCTACATTATCCGAGAGCTGCAGGAAAGTGGCAGGCACATCACCAGATATCTCCCCTTCTACCGCTTTTTTGATGATGGGCGCTTTCTTTTTGCTCCAGGCCATGAGAATAATCTCGCGCGCCTTGAAGATGGTGCCAATGCCCATGGTGATGGCTTTGGTAGGAACATTCTCTTTACCACCAAAATCCCTGGAAGCATCACGGCGGGTAAGATCATCGAGGGTTACCAGGCGGGTACCGGAATTTGGTGCAGAACCAGGTTCGTTAAAGCCTATGTGTCCCGTACGGCCAATGCCCAGAACCTGCAGGTCCAGCCCGCCCAGGGCACCTATCTTATTTTCATATTCCAGGCAGTAAGCGGCTATTTCTTTCTTATCGAGGGTACCATCTGGTATGTGAATGTTATGAGGGGCTATATCGATGTGGTCGAATAGGTTTTCATGCATGAAGGTTACATAGCTCTGCGGGGCCGTAGGCTGCATGGGATAATACTCATCCAGGTTAAAGGTAATAACATTGCTGAAGCTAAGTCCTTCTTCCCTATGCAGGCGCACCAGCTCGGCATAGACTTCTACCGGGGTTGCACCCGTAGCCAGACCCAGTACGGCACTTTTCCCTTGCTGCTGCTTGCTGCGAATAAGGGCAGCAATGCGCTGTGCTACCTTTCTCGAGGCAATGTGCTCATCGGGGTAAACCGTTACAGGAAGTTTCTCAAAACGGGTCTCTTCTAAAAGGTTTAATCGAGACATAGGATTTATATTTAAAAATTCTTTACCTGAGGCCGTTGCCGGTGATCAGTAGTCTATTACATCTTCAAAAATATTTTCCATTACCACAGCCACCGACCCCAGTATACCGGCATTCTGGCCAAGCTTAGATAAGGCTATGGTCGTTTTTTCCCGTATCTGCGTCATGCAATAGATGTTGATGGAATGCTGAATAGGCGTGGTAATATACTGCCTGGCCTCTGCAATTCTGCCACCCAGAATAACCAGCTCGGGATTATAGAGCTGCATCAGAATAGCAATTCCCTTTCCCAGGCTCATTCCTATCTGCGATAGTATATTGATGGCATACTGATCTCCCCTGTTAGCGGCATCTATCACCAGCTGTGGCTCTATACGGTCTATCTCCTGGTCTGATAGTTCGTTCAGCAGAGAATTTTGCCCGGACTTTATACCCTCTTTGGCCAGGCGGGCAAGTGCAATGCCTGATGCCACTGTTTCGAGGCAGCCGCGTTTTCCGCAGTAACAGAGGGCTCCGTCGTTTACAAAAGGAATGTGACCAATCTCACCAGAAAAGCCAGTGGTGCCACGCTGCAGCTTACCATCCAGAATAACGCCTAAACCAATACCCCAATCCATTGAAACTACCAGCACATCTTTCTTGGCGTGGGCAAGGCCAAACCTGTACTCTGCCAGCGCAGAGGCCTTTACATCGTTCTCGATGTGAACTGGTTTTTTAAATTTATCTTCGAGCAGCTGTTGCAGCGAGGCAGAACCATCCGGAGGATTCATATACGTATAATTATTTCCCTCCTTCGAGTCTACCAGACCTGGCATATTAAGCCCAACACCCATCAGCTTGTCTGTATCGATGCCGGAGCTGTTAATAAGCCCTTCTGCATGCTGGTAGATCAGCTCATGTGCGCCAATGCCATCAGACACCCGGATAGGGAAAGTTTTTATACCTGTGATGTTATTATTGTTGTTATCAAAAATTGCCATCCTGGTTTTAAACCTCCCCATGGCAATACTGAGTACAAAAAGTGAATGGTCTCTAAGGCCGTAAAGATCTGGCTTTCTTCCGCCCTCCGACTTTGCCCTACCCTGCTTTTCCACCAAGCCCTCTGACATCAGCTCGTTAAGCAGGCTCATAGAAGTTGGAGAGCTCATTCCCAAGACCCCACACAAATCAGAATTAGTCCTGGAACCTTTAACATAAAGGTGCTTAATGATCCTGATCTTTAGTGTATGCTTTTTCCTCTCAACGTTGTTGAGCTTGTCTAAATAAGACTCACCTTTTATTATTGTACTCATGCATAGCCAACTTGGATGTAACTAATTAACTAAGATTTTTATTTTAAAGGATCCACCTTTTATAAATATTTTACAAAAGTAACTAATCTTAACTTAATGCTAATCTTAACATCATATTTATTCTCCTATCACAAATTATATTTGCTTTTAGGAATTAAAAGGTTTGAACGCATCGATCCGGACCACCCATTACTATTGTTATTTTTAAATATACACTAATACCATAATTAACCCACTGCAATAAATCATCCCGAACCAAATCAAAAGTCAAGCATTGGCCAGGGCTGCATCAATCTCTGTTCCTGCTTATGTACCTTTAAGCAGCACTATTTTTCCGTCTACACTGGTAGCTACAACACCTGCTCCATTATTCAGGGGTTTTACAGTATTCACCATATCCTCGCTTAGCTGGTAAATCCATTTTACCTTTTGCTCCTCCATATCCACTGCATATACCCTTCCGAAGGTTGTACCGAAGAAAAAAGTGTTCTTTTCATCAAAGGCAGGGGCAGCATGAGAAAAGTCTCTGCCAAATTCTCCTGAAATCTTAAAGAGAAGTTCCGGCTGACCTTTTTTAGTACTCCAGGCTACGATGGTATCCTGCATGGTTTTAGCTACAAGCCAGTTTTGGCTGCTTTTTCCACCCAGAGATTCTCTAACCTTAAACCTATCGCTTACAAAAGTCTGCGCTCCTGTTTTCAGGTCGAACTCCCGTAGTTTTTCATCTGGTGCTACCATATATACTTTGCCATTCTGAATTACCGGTATGCTCATGGCCGGTGAGTAGTAATGGCTGTAGTCATTATTTTTCCATTCCCAGGCAAGAGAACCATCTTTGGTGTTGAGGGCATAGAGGGTTTTATTCCAGGTACCAAACACAACTTTCCCATCCCCCACGGCAGGCTTGCTGGGCGGAAATCCTGCCAGCCCCTCATAGGTCCAGATAATTTTTCCTGATTCCAGATCAATGGCTCTGAACTTAAGATCGCTGCTGCCAATGTACACCCGCTTGTTGTCTATAACCGGCGAGGCCAGCACAGGAGCTCCTGTTTTTATCTTCCAGAGAAGTATGCCGTTTTCTGCATTCAGGCAGTAGATGGTACTATCGGCAGCACCAAACACTACCCTGTTACCGGCTACATCTGCAGTAGAATAAATAGACTGGCCAGCCCTGAACAGCCAGTTCACTTTAGCATTTTCAACATCAAGAGACTTGAACTCCCCCAGCAGGTTGCCGATCAGCACACTGTTTTTCCATACCGCCGGGCTTGCCACAATGTTGCCCCTGTCCTGGTAGGTCCATGCTGCTTTTACATCGAGGTGTTCCTTTTTGATAGGTACTGCAGCTGATTCCGGGGCAGAAAAAGCTGGCCTCTCTCTATTGCCCCGCAGCCGCAGGGATGCCCAGCGGCGATTTGCCGGCTGGCCTACATCTACCATTTTTACATAAGCTGAATCTGGCGTGAGGGTTACGGTATTATATGCAAAAGTTCCTTTCCTGGATTGGGCAGTTCTTGTCATGATACCGGTAATGCCACCGAAATCAAACACTTTGTTAACATGGCCGTGCCCAACAAAAATGGCCATAGTGTTCAGCTCACGGAGTTTTTCAATGAGCTGGTAATAGTTACTCAGGCCTTCATCCAGCGGATAGTGGGTGAGAAATACCACCCGCTGGTCATTGGGTGTTACTGCTACCAGGCTATCCAGCCAGCGCATCTGGTCTAGCGGAACATACCCCCGAGACATACGGCCATAGGGGCCTGTGCTCACACCTATAAAGCGTACACCTCCAATATCTGCCAGAAACTTTTGATCTTTCCAGTGTACATTGTAGGTCAAACCTCCGCTGTCGGACCAACCCGTATCGTGGTTTCCGGGCACAATGTAGTAGGGCTTATTCAGGCCTTCCATCAGGTTTTTGGCATCTGCCAATTGGCTGGCAGTACCAAAATCGCTTACATCTCCTGCATGTAGTACAAAGTCTATCTCCGGATTCTGATTGATATCCTTCACAATAGCGGCCAGCCCTGCATCGTTGCCAGATTTGCCAATGTGGGTATCGGTAACAACCGCAAACCTTAGGGCATCGCCCGGTTGTTGCTGCTGCTGAAAGCCAAAGCTGAAGCAGGGAATCATCAGAAGCGCAAAGATTATTACTCTATAATACTTCATTTACTTATTCTTCAATATTGATTTCAGCTACAATGGGTAAATGATCTGAAGCATAGGTTTCGTTGATCACCTCCTGATTGGCTACCTTAAACTTATTAGCAGGATGGCTGAAGGCTATATAATCTATGGTTCTGCTGGGATTATTAACCGGTATGGTAGGATCGCAGCGCATGCAGCTCCTGGTAAAGTGTTTGTCCAGCACCTGTATCACCTCAGAATCGGGGGTGGCGTTAAAATCACCGGCAATGATAAAAGGCAGATTCTCAGAACGGGCTATTTCGGCAATCTTATCAATCTGCAGCTGCCTGTTAACCGGCTCCCGTTGTGCATCCAGGTGGGTACTGCCAAAGCGGATGCTGTTACCATCGGGCAGGGTAACTTTAGCTGTAGCCAGAATGCGCGGCTCACCCCGGGTGCCCTCTTTTGTAGGCAGTCTGTTCACCACCGTTTCCGATAGCGGAAACTTAGAGAGGATTGCTACCCCATACTCCCCGCCGGTATAATCTATGGCTTTGCCAAAGTAATAATTCATATTCAGCCTTTTGGCCAGCTCTTCGGCCTGGTTAAAGGCTCCAGAGCGTTCAGTGTTTACATCTACCTCCTGCAGTGCCAAAAGATCAGGGTTTTGGGCCTTGATCACCGCTGCAATAGCATCCAGATCAATATAATCTTTCCTGGAGGGAGGGTTAGCATGATGAATGTTGTAGGACATCACTTTCAGCGTACTCACCCTTTCACTACTATTGGCAGCGACTCCTTTAGCACCCCCCATAGAGCTGCTACAGGAGGCTGCCAGCAGGGCAATGCATGGAATCAGGACCAACAGATATCTTCTTATATTCATAGAAACCAGCATTATTGATTAAAGTACAAGACCAGTGTTTTTTACATTTTGTCCCTTCATGGGCCAGGCAGAATCTGCAGGACCACTGTTCGCTACGGCTATTTTAAAGAGCCTGATCAGGGAGCCGTCCAATGCTTCTATGTATACTGTTCCGTCGCCCGCTATCGTTGGTGAGTTAACTACATTATCGCTTAGCAGCAGTTCTTTTTCCAGCTCACCAGAAGCGTTAATGATCAGCATTCTTCCATCTGCGGTACCTACGTAGATGTTACCATTCATATCCACAGCGGGCACACTTTCTTTTATCTCTGCATCATAGGTCCAAATCACGCTTCCGTCGGCAGGATTCATGGCCATTAAGCCGCCTACCGAACCTGTGTATAGGGTGCCATCGGGACCTATCACCACACCAGAGTTAGAAGCATCGTCTACCTCTACCGCCCATTTTACTGCTCCGGTTTCACCTTCATCGGTTATGGCGGCTACATGGGTGTTGGTGGTAATGTAAATGGTACCATCTGCATCCATAGATAAAGAGGATCCATGAATACCAGCCTCCAGGCCTACAGGTTCAGTCCACTTCTGCGTACCATCTGCAGCATTTACAGCCCAAACTTTGCCGGTATTTGTATTGAAGAAGTAAACGGTACTCTCATCTGCACTAATAACCGGTGCTGAATAAAAAGCGCCAACACCTGTGATCTCCCATCGTTTTTCACCCTCCGGAGTCCAGGAGAAAACGCCTCCATTTTCTCCCTGAGCTCTTGAACCATGGTAGATATTTCCCTGTGAATCTATAGCCGGGGTGTTATTAGATACATCAGTACCAATTGCGCCACTCCAGAGAATTGTTCCATCGGCTGCACTGATCTTTGAAATTGCCCTGTCGTCAACCCAGGCATTGATATAAATACTACCATCAGGACCGATGGAAGGCGCGTTAGGAAGTTCTCCCTCAACTGCACTTGATGCCCATTTTAATGTTGCACTCTCTCCGGCATCTGTTACAGCCACCACACTACTTAAAGCACCAGCCCTTGACTCTGTATAATAGATAGTGCCATCATCGCCAATTACCGGCGCACTGGAGCCATCGTTGATGTTGCCAACTGCATTTTCGGTTGTGAAATTCCAGACAACAGACGCCGGAAATTCTGCTTTGATAACGGTTACAGGTTTTGAAATTTTGAAAACATTTTTAGCGGCATCAGTAACTTCCAGTGTTACATCGTAGGTGCCTGGCGTTTCATAGATAAAAGTAGGATTTTGTTCAACAGACAGGGTTGAGTCTGCATCTCCGAAATGCCAGTTCCAGGTGGTGATATCACTCGATCCTTCTACAGCAGTGGCCGTAAAAACCACTTCATCTCCCTCTACCGGTGCTGCCGGTGTAAAGGCAAAGTTGGTCTTTGGCGTTATTAGTACTTCCCGGGCATCTTCATCATCGTCACAAGCTACTACAGCCATACAGATGATGGAATATAAAATGAGGAACTTTCTTATTTTCATAACATGGTGGTTTAGAGGTCTATATCGTCCGTTGGTCGTATTTACAATTGCTCATTGTTCTATTCTAGAATGTTTATTACTGCCACTATAGGGAGGTGGTCAGAGGCCCTTCTTTCATTTACTGCCTGGTGACTTTCAACACTGAATTTCCTGTCTGGATGATAAAATGCAATGTAATCTATGGTTCTGACAGGATTGTTTGCCGAGCTGGTGGCCGGGCAAAGCCGGCAGCTGAGTGTAAAATGGCTATCGAATATGTCGATCACCTCAGAATCCGGTACAGCATTGAAGTCGCCTGCGATGATAAAGGGAAGCTCCTCCTCTAAAGCAATTTCTTTGATTCTTGCAATCTGCAACAGCCGGTTTTCATCACTGCTCTGGGCATCCAGATGGGTGCTGCCGAACCGCAGGCTGGTACCACCGGGTAGCGTTAGCTTAGCTGTAGTCAGTACCCGTGGCTCGCCATTTGAACCTGCCCTGGTAGGAAGGCGGTGCACCACTGTTTCGGATAATGGATACTTCGACAAAATGGTCACTCCGTATTCCCCACCCTGGTAGTCTATTGCTTTTCCAAAGTAAAAATTCATCTCCAGCTTGCCAGCCAGTTCCGCTGCCTGGTTAAAAGCGCCCGAGCGCTCGGTGTTTACATCAACCTCCTGCAGGGCCACTACATCAGGGTTCTGGGCCCTGATCACACCTGCAATTGCATCAAGATCGATTTCCCCCGGACGGGCTGGCGGATTGGCATGATGTATATTATAGGACATTACCCGCACCGTTTCCACCACTACCTCCTCCTCTGGCTCTACGGGCGCCGGATCAGCATCCGAATCCGATGAGCAGGCAGAGAAGAGCGCCAGTAGCAGGCAGGTCCAGATAGATTTTCCTATTATATTTCTTTTCATGATTAGCATTTAAATTCTTACTTCAGCCCCAATCCTGATCAAAGCCAGAGACACAGGTCCGGTCAAGGCGCATGACTATTTCAGAAGGGCGGTGTTTTTCACGTTTTGTCCCTTCATAGGCCATGGAGAATCTGCAGGACCACTTTCCGGCACAACAATCTTATAGAGCATGATGGTAAGATTACTGGTAGCTTCCACATAGACTGTACCATCGCTGGCAATTGTTGGTGAGTTCACCACATCGTCACCCAGCTCCAGTTCTTTCAGCAACTCGCCTTCAGGGCTCACAATCAGCAACAGGCCATTGGCGGTGCCAACATATATGTTACCATTTACATCAACTGCGGGCACACTTTCCTGGATCTCCGCTTCGTAGGTCCATTTAGTACTTCCATCAGCAGGGTTTAAGGCTAATAAGCCACCCATAGAGCCAGTGTACAAGGTACCATCTGGGCCTATTACCACACCCGAGTTAGATGCATCGTCTACCTCTACAGCCCATTTCAAGGAGCCTGTTTCTCCCTCATCGGTTACGGCAGCTACATGGGTGTTGGTGGTGAAGTAAATGGTACCATCTGCATCCATAGATAAAGAAGAACCATGAATACCAGCATCCAGGCCTACTGGTTCAGTCCACTTCTGGGTACCGTCTGCAGTGTTAACGGCCCATATTTTGCCGTCATTTGTATTGAGGAAATAAACTGTGCTTTCGTCTGCACTAATAACTGGTGCCGCATAAAAAGCGCCAACTCCTGTAATTTCCCAGCGTTTTTCACCCTCTGGAGTCCAGGAGTAAACGCCACCGTTAGCACCCTGTGCTCTTGAGCCATGGTAGGTATTGCCTTCAGAATCTATAGCAGGCGTATTATTGGAAACATCGGTACCAATAGCACCACTCCACAAGATGGTACCATCAGCAGCATTAAGCTTAGAGATAGCCTTATCATCTACCCAGGCATTGATAAAGATACTACCATCAGGACCGATGGATGGGGCATTCGGCAACTCTCCTCCTACTTCACTTGATGCCCATTTTAATGTTGCACTCTCTCCGGCATCTGTTACAGCCACCACACTACTTAAGGCACCAGCCCTTGATTCCACATAATAGATGGTACCATCATCTCCTATCACAGGTGCACTGGATCCATCATTAATATTGCCTAGTACATTGTTACTGGAGAAAGCCCAGGCAATAGTGGCCGGAAATTCATCTGGTGGCGGCGGGGTAACGGTTACCGTTCTGGAAATTTCCATTGAATTACCTGCAGCATTCATCACCCGTAGCACTACTTCATAGTCGCCTGCAGCTGCATAGGTAAAGTATGGATTTCTTTTTGTAGAGGTAGTAGCATCAGGATCACCAAACGACCAGTGCCAGGATACAATATCGCCGGAGCTATCGTCGGGGTCGGCATAAAAGAGAATTTCTTCTCCCTCTCTTGGCAGGGTTGGCGTGTAGGCAAAGTCTGCACGGGGAAGCATGATGTTGCCCGGATCTTCATCTTCGTCGCACCCAACAAATGCAATGCTTAAGATGGCGTATAAGATTAGTAATTTTCCTATTTTCATAATTTTATCGTTAAGCCTGGTAGTCCATGTTGATTCAGCTAGCTGCTTAGCTCTTTGAGGTATCATTGCTGCTTTATAGGTAGACAAAGCGCCTGTAACCTCCGGATTTTTAATCCTTTTGTATCAGCAGATCAGCTATGTATATGTGCAAATTTTCATTTAATTGATTTTGTATTCTACTACTACAGGCAAATGGTCAGAGGCATAAGATTCAAAGATGGTTTTATGCGACACCACCTTTACGTCGGCATCCTTTCTGTGCATGATAAAATCAATGGCACTTTGCGGATTAGGGGCAGGAAAAGTAGGTGAGCAGTTATGCCTGCAGCTGCGAGTGTAATAGTTGTCGAAGTAATCTACCGTTGCGGTTTGCGGCACTGCATTGAAATCACCGGCCAGGATCACCGGCAGCGCTTCCCTTTGCAGTAACTTTCTGATTCTGTCGCCCTGGTAGAGCCTGTTTTGTTCGCTGCGGTGGTCCAGGTGAGTACCTGCAAATACAACTTCCTGCCCATCGGGCAAAGCTATTCTTACTACGGCCAGTGCCCGGGTTTCTCCTCCCACGGCAGGATAGGCCCGCAGTTCGTAGCCTGCTGAATCCAGGATTGGATAGCGGGATAAAATTGCTTCGCCATAGGCTCCACCCCCGAAAACATCCATTGCTTTTACATGGTAGGCGTACATATTGGTAAGCTTTCCGAGTGCTTTGGCCTGATGTACATCCAGTCCGGAACGTTCGGTATATACATCCACCTCCTGCAGTGCAACCAGGTCGGGCTTTTCACTATTGATCACCCGGGCAATGGCCGGCAAATCTCTTTTTTCGCCGGCAGCAGGCGGGTTACCCAGGTGAATGTTATAGGTCATTACACGCAGATTTGGCTCTTCAGACACAGTAGTGGTATCAGCTACATCCTGCTCTATTTCCTCCAGGCTATCATCTGTGCTACAGGCACAGATGAGCAGCGCAAGACCCGTCAGAAATAAAGTTGAGATGTTTTTCATACGTATTTACCTATCTCCAAACAACAAGAGCAAACTACCTGTAGCTCTATCACCTAAACCTGTTGCCCTGCCCCTTCAGGTGAAAAATAAGGGGAAGCAGAAAGTGGAGTCTTACCAGCCCGGATTCTGACCCAGCTCGGGGTTAAGCTGCACCTGCTCCAGCGGTACAGGCCATAAGTAATTCCGTGCGGGATCAAAGGTTCTGCCGGAGGAGACAATGATAAAGCCTTGATCATCGGTACGGAGGGCAGACAGGTTCAGGTGTTCGGGGAGCCAGTTTACGTTTGTTCCCTTTACATCCTGGGCCAGCAACTCTCCTTTTCCCCACCTGAGTAAATCAAAATAACGCTGACCCTCCAGGGCAAGCTCCACACGCCGCTCCCGGCGAATTTCCTCCCGAACATCAAGCCCATTTGCTTCCAGTTCCGAAAGCACCATATGTTTCATACCTACCCGATCGCGCAATAGATTAATGGTCATATCCAGGTCTGCCTGGGTAAGCTCTCCCTGCTCAAAACGGGCTTCCGCATAGGTGAGCAAGATTTCAGCATAACGTAATAAGATGATATCGTTTACATCGCGGCCAACTTCCGATACTGTAGACGGCTCCACATACTTTGTAAAGTAGTAGCCAGTTATTGTGGTAGCGCCTCTTCTGTCTGACTGAAACTTAGGAACCCACAGCGTATCCGGATGATCATTGGTAGCATCATTATCCGAATGTCTTAAGCTACTGTCGTAGCGGCCGCCCCAGGGAGACCCAGGCTCCAAGATCGTTTGGGTCATGCGCGGGTCCCTGTTTTCAAATACTTCCTCATAGGTATCTACATTGTATAGGGGAGACTTTTCTATAGGAAGGCCATCGATCATCAGGTAGCTATCCACTAAAGACTTTGTTGGATTCCAGCGTACTACCTGGTCGGGCACCTGTATTTCGCGGCTAAGGTTGTGATCTGTAACGCCGGTTAAAGAAAGGCGGGCAATGATGGTTTCTCGATTATTGCCACCGGAAAGGTTTCCTTCGTAAGTAAACAACTCCTCATAACTTGTATTGGGATTTCCATTGCTGTACAATTCATAAATCCCCATATCCATCACAGCTTTTGCAGCTTGTTCTGCTACCTCCCACCTTTGGTTGTACAGTGCAATTCTCGCTTTTAAACCTAAGGCAGCTGCTTTATTCATGCGTCCTCTATTTACCCCGGTTGGAATTTCAGCAGGCAGGTGCTGCGCTGCAAGCTCCAGGTCCTCCAGCAGAAAATCTATAACCTCTTCCCTTGGGTTACGGGGACCATACAATTCATCAACGGTGAGTGTTGTAGTAATAAGTGGTACATCTCCCCAGAAGTTGGTCAGATAGCTGTAAGCAAGTGCCCTGATTACCCGAACCTCTGCTGCCAGTTGTTCTTTCCTGGCTTCAGGCACATCTGCCTTATCGTAATTTTCCAGGAAAGCATTGGCCTGGCGTACCGATGCATACTGTGTACTCCACTCTGTATTTAGTGTACTAAGATCATTGCCAAAATTTCCACTACCAATCAACTGATAGGAAGTTGTGGAAGGCCATATGGTATTATCTCCCATATTTTCCATATCCACAGTATTCTTTTCTTTGATGTTACCATAAATTGCATTTACGGCCAGCACCAGGTGCTCCTCTGTTTCCCAGAAAGTTTCATTTGTGATTACATCCAGCGGAGCACGGTCCAGGAAATCATCTTCACAAGCACCTAGCAAAAGCGTACAAACCAGCAGGCTATATTTTATTTTTGTTTTCATGACAGATGGTTATTTAAAGTTGACATTCAGGCCCAGCACAAACGTCTTCACCTGTGGATAAAAGTTACCATTGCTTACCGGCGATTCCGGATCGTAGCCATAGAAGAAGTCTGATTGGGTAAATATATTATCTGCAGAAACATAGATGCGCAGGTTGCTCATCCGGTACCTTTCTGTTACTTGTGTTGGTACTGTATAGCCCAGTTGCACATTTTTAACTCTTATATAAGAGGCGTCCTCCAGCCAGTAGGTAGACAAGCGCTGGTTGTAATCCTGCTGATAAGATAAGCGTGGATAACTGGCATCTGTATTTTCAGGAGTCCAGCGATCCAGGTGAATGGTCTGCGGAAAGCTGCTTTCTGAAATAAAAGCATGGCGTGCAGAGCCGTACAGGTACCCATCTACTTCTCCTACTCCCTGCAAAAAGAGTCTGAGGTCAAATCCCTTCCAGCCAACATCACCACGGAAGCCATAGGTATATCTTGGTATGTGGCTACCAATAACAGTTCTGTCGTCTTCCAGCGTTACTACACCATCACCATTCAGGTCTTTGTAAATAATGTCTCCCGGTGCTACCGGATCGCTTACAATATGTGGGAAGTCTGCAACAAAACTGCCAGTCTCGGGATTGTAGGAGAAATCCTCTTCCTGTGCCAGCCGTTCTGCCACTAATCCATAAAATGCATCCAGTGGCTGACCCACCATTCTTATTCTATCATCAATGGTGGGATCGGTTCCACCCAAATCTACCACCCTGTTTCGTACATCAGAGACGTTAAAGCTGGCGCCATACTGAAAATCGCCTACCTGATTATTCCAGCCTACTTGTAGCTCCCATCCCTTGTTTTCTATCTTTCCTGCATTCTGAACAGGGTATGGTGCACCAAACACATCTGGTAAAGGAAGCGTTAGCAGAATATTTTCTGTTTCATTGATAAAGTAATCTGCTGTTACCTGTAAGCGGTTATTCAGGAATGCCAGATCAACACCAATGTTTTTCTTTATTGCTGATTCCCATGTGAGGATTTCATTGGCAACAACCGTCTGGCGATAGCCAATTGTATTTTCATACCCAATCGGCATTGTTCCTACCGGACCTAATATATCCATATAGGCCCAGTCACCTATTCTATCATTACCCTGCGTTCCGTAGGAGGCGCGGAATTTACCAAACTCAACGACATCCCGCAGTCCATCAAAAAATGCTTCTTCTGTAAAAGCCCAGCCAAGCGATGCTGATGAGAACAATTCCCAGCGTACATCTTCGGCAAAGCGGGTAGAACCATCGTACCTGAAGTTTGCTTCGACCAAGTACTTATTTCTGAAAGCATAATTAACTCTGCCAAAAAGAGATTGTAATGCATTCTGATAAGCACTACCGCTGTTAAGCTGATCTTCGGTACCCAGGTTCAAATGTCCAACCAACTGCGAAGCCAGGTTTGTTCTGGTTGCAGTAAAGTTATCTCCAATGGTTTCTTCCTGTGAGGCACCAAACAAGAGCGTTACATCATGGGTGTCATTAAAATTCCGGCTGTATTCAGCAGTTGCGATAAACGTTTGGTAGAGGGAGGTATAATCCCTTGTATCGATCTTATTCGGGTAGTTGTTTCTATAGATGAGCGAACCATCTTCGGGACTGAAGTAGTTAACGGTACGGGAGAAGATAGTTCTTTTAGAATTAGACCTAACCAGTCCATACTGGCCCCGCAGCTTAAATCCCTTAAACAGGTTGAGCGTAGCACTGAAATTACCGGTAACTTCCTGCGAAGCAAAATCATTTGTGCCACCATCTGTTGCAATTGCAACTGGATTACGCTGTCCGCCCAGGTACCCCCAGCCACCTGTAGTAAAGCGCACCGGCACTAGTGGAAGAATAGAGTGTGCAGAGTAAATAACCCCTGTACCTGCAGATGAGCCAGTATAGTCACGATCGATGTAGCCGATATTAGTAGCCACATCCAAACGATCCAGCAGGGTGGTATTTAATTTAACACGGATGTTATGCCTGTTTGCTTTAAAATTATCTCCAGTTACTAAACCACCTTCCTTCAAAAGCCCATAAGAGAGATAGTAGTTGAAATCTTCTTTACCTCCACTTACACTCACATTATGATTTTGTTGCGGGGCGTAGTCCTTATAAATTTCCTCCATCCAGTCGGTATTGGCAAAATAATTAGGATCAGATCCGCTTCTGGCAATGTCAATATCCTCCTGTGTGTAGGTTGGGTTTCGGCCGGCATTAATCATGGATTCGTTCAGAAGCTCCATGTATTCAGGAGATCCGAGAAATTCTGGCAAAGCCGTTGGTGTTTGTACACCATAGTAGCCATTATACGAAACACTGGTCTTGCCACTTCCTTTCTTAGTAGTGATCAGGATTACACCGTTTGCACCCCTCACACCATATATAGAAGAAGAAGCAGCATCTTTCAATACAGATATACTCGCTATATCATTGGGATTAAGTATATCCATGTCGCCTCCGGGTATACCATCAATTACAACTAAAGGCTGTGCATCTCCCCAGGTACCAATACCCCTTATTCTAATAGTACCTGCATTATTTCCAGGCACACCAGATGTACCGGTAACAGTTACACCTGGTAGCATGCCCTGAATGGCATTGTTTATATTGGTTACCGGCCTGTCTTCAATTTCTTCTGCCTGTACCTGAGATACTGCGCCTGTAAGGTTGGTTTTCTTTTGTGTGCCGTAGCCTACCACAACTACCTCATCCAGCACTTCATTATCTTCCTGGAGCGAGATGGTTAGGTCACGCTGGTTGCCCAGGGCTACTTCCTGGTCTTTATACCCAATGTAGGAGAAAACCAGTACCGGACTTTCAACACCCTCAACATCCAGGCTAAACCTGCCATCCATATCGGTTACAGTGCCTGCAGCAGTTCCCTTCAGCCGAATTGCAACGCCCGGAAGTGGCTCACCAGCAGCATTACTTACAACTCCTCTTACAAGGTCTGCCTCAAGGTTGCTATTATCGTTATCGAGGGTTGTCATCGACTCGATGACGGTGGCTTCAACCCGCGCTGCATAGCCTCTTGGCGGAGCTATTCCCAGCAGGATCAACAACAGAAGCGCATATCTGATCAGATTGCCTTCCCGGTTTTTTAACAGTAAAATTTCAAACATATGCAACATGAGCGTTTGGTGGTTACTTGGTCCTTTTCACAAAAAATGCCGTTCTTAAAAATTTCACCTTTCCAGCTGCTGATTTGGTCTTATCGGTCCGCTTATCTGCTTCCTCCAATCAGTACCAGGTACAAGTCTGGCAGGCTTAACCCACGATGCCGGGGCTTTCCCATAGACTCAGATGGAACTTTGTGAGCTGCCAAGCACTCCGTAAATCTGTACTGCTGCTAGTGCAGCCATACCCCGGTTTTGCCTCTGGCAGCCTCCTGATCACTTTCAATTGCTAAGTCCATCTTCCTGACCCTTCTGCTCACTTAGGTGATACCTACTTGCTGGTTAACCACTTCCCCTCTGTCAGAAAGAAATATCTATCGCTTGTTCATTTTTGCTTTTACTATAAAAATTGCCATTACCCTGTTCGCTCTTTTATCGCTCTTACTGGCATTTTGCATATAATAATTTGATGATTAAAGATCCCATCGTTCTTATATGTCTTAGATCAATGCTTCAATAAGGAAATATTTCTTGTTAATTACAATACTTATCTAAAATTTTTACTTAAGATTAACTGATTAACAACAATTAATTAACTAAGTTTAGTTATTTGATAAAAATAAATTGCTTAAAGGTTTGCCGCTTTTTGCAGTTCCATAGACTATACCTAATGTAGAGCAGCGCATGTGCAGAAGAGCAGAATAGTGGCAATACCAACATTAGGCTGGCAGAAATAGGCAGGAAACAGCAATCTACCCTATATTGAGGGAAAGCCAGAGGCAGAGACAGAGGGGTTGAAAAGCAAAGATCAGTAAGCAGTTTTAGCAGAAACGACTTAACATTCAGATAAACCCACCATGGTACAAGGGCCCCTTCTTTTCCTGATACTGCTCCTGGGAGTAGGTTTCATCGTTCTGGCAACGGCTAAGTTTAAGCTTCATCCATTCCTGGGCCTGCTGATTGCAGCTTTTGGCGTAGGCATTGCTGCAGGTTTGCCGCTCAATGATGTGGTACAGGCCATCAACCAGGGATTTGGCGACCTGATGAGCTATATCGGGATTGTGATTGTTGCCGGCACCATCATCGGGAAGATCCTGGACAAATCCGGAGCGGCTCTGCGTATGGCAGAAACTGTTTTAAGGGTAGTTGGGGAGTCGAGGCCGCAGCTGGCCATGTCGCTTATTGGTGCCATTGTAAGCATCCCGGTCTTCTGCGATTCTGCATATATTATCCTGTCAAGCCTGAACAAAGCCCTGGCGCAGCGCGCAAAGGTTTCGCTTGCCTCTATGTCTGTTGCCCTTGCCACCGGCCTGTATGCCACCCACACACTGGTACCGCCCACCCCCGGACCAATAGCAGCTGCCGGTAATATCGGCGCCAGCCAATACCTGGGTACCATCATCCTGATAGGGTTTACAGTTGCCATACCCGTAATGATGGCAGGGTACTTTTGGGCAACCAGGGTTGCTGCTAAAATTAAAATAGAGGGAGAAGACAGCGCCAGCCTTAGCTACAGCGAAGTAACAAAATCATTTGGTGCACTGCCCTCAACAGCAAAGGCATTCACGCCAATCCTGCTGCCCATCGTGCTCATCGGCGTCGGTTCTGTTATCAATTACATAAAATGGACAGGTAGCGCAGCAGAGCTGCTGTTATTTCTCGGCTCGCCTGTAGTAGCCCTGCTGATAGGTGTGTTTTCTGCTTTTCCCTTGCTGCCTGCCTGGAATAAGGAAACCTTAACAGGCTGGATTGGCGAGGGCCTGCAGGATGCCGCCATTATCCTCTTACTGACTGGTGCCGGCGGCGCTTTTGGTGCTGTAATTAAGGCAACACCAGTAGCAGATATGATCAGTAGTATTGCCGGTGGCGGTGCATTGAACGGAGCCTTGATCCTGCTAATCCCCTTTGTGGTGGCTGCTGCGTTAAAAACGGCCCAGGGCTCTTCAACCGCAGCCCTGGTAATTACTTCTGCGCTTGTTTCTCCCATGCTCACGGAGGCAGGCATTAGCGGCGCTGTTCCCCTATCGCTGGTAGTGATGGCGATTGGCGCAGGCGCCATGGCCGTAAGCCACGTAAATGACAGCTACTTTTGGGTGGTTACACAATTCAGTGGCATGAAGGTAGCCGATGCATACAAAGCCCAGACCATGGCAACCCTGGTGCAGGGCATCACTGCCATCCTGGTTACCATGCTACTATGGTTTCTACTGGTGTAGTTATTTAAAAAAGTTGTTAGGATTCCGGAAATCCTGCAACTCTAATTTTGGGTTACAACTTAAACCCTATCCAGCACCTTATGGATCAGGGTCTCCACCACTTCATCAGGCATTGCTGAAAATTCATTGGAGATGCGGTTGGCCAGAATGGCATTTACACTTAGCACTTCATGGCCCAGAATTTTGCCCATGGCATAGTAGCCGGCGGTTTCCATCTCGAAGTTGGTGAGCCTTTTATCTCCTTCAAACCTGAAATGGCTTAGTGCCTCCACCAGGTTAGGCATCCGTAATGTGGCACGTAGCTGCCGGCCCTGGGGTGCGTAAAAGCCAGGGCTTGTTAAGGTATTACCCCTGATCATGTCGTAGCCAATTTTCTGCAGGAGCCGCTGTGAGCCACGCACCACATAAGGCTTGAAAGGTAGCTGTGCTTCGGTAAAAATGGCATCCTGTAGCTGCAGCTCTTCCGGGGTGTTGTTCAGGTTGTAAAAAAACATCAGGGTATCGAGACCTACAGCATAATCGCTTACCAGCTGTGCGCCCACCGGAATATCGGCCTGCAGGCTGCCGCTGGTACCAAGCCGGATGATGTTCAGTGATTTGTGCTCCTCCTTTACTACCCTGTTCTTCAAATCTACATTCACCAGGGCATCCAGCTCCATCATCAGAATTTCGATATTGTCGGTACCCATACCCGTGCTCATCACCGTAAGGTGTTTGCCTTTGTAATAGCCGGTGTGGGTTACAAACTCACGTTTCGCCTGGGTATACACTATTTTATCAAAATACCTGCTGATGCGGGGTACCCGCTCCGGATCGCCTACGGTAATAATGGTATCGGCTATGGAATCGGGGTGCAGGCCAAGGTGGTAAACGCTGCTATCCGGATTTAGCACAAGCTCGGAACTGGGAATACGATTCATGACAGAAAGGTTTAGACAAAAAAAGTGCTGCGGGTGGCAGCACTAAGATAGGTGTTTCCGGGTATTTTTCAGCCCATGGTAGGGATCGTAGCCATTCATTTCTTTGGCATAATAGCCCGTACCATCGTAGGCCCTTTTTTCCGGATGTTCTTTACAGGCCGGTGAGCAGGCCCCCTCCATTTCCCAACCGCACTCCTCGCACATAGGTGCATGCAGGTTGCAAACAGGGTTGGCACAGTTTACCATGCGGCCACTATGCTTGCCGCACACACAGCACTGGGAAACTACACTTGGGTTCTTTTTATTGATATCTGTTACTACCCGGCCATCAAACACATAGCAGCGGCCTTCAAAATCTTCACCATCGGTCTCCAGGCCATATTTGATTATACCGCCGTGCAGCTGGTAAACATTATCGAAGCCCTGCTCCAGCAGGTAAGCACTGGCTTTTTCGCATTTAATGCCCCCCGTGCAGTAGGTAACAATTTTTTTGCCCTTAAACTGCTCCAGGTCTTTTACCTTTTCCGGAAAGTCACGGAAGTTTTCAATCTCGAATTTTACGGCTCCCTTAAAGTGGCCAAGGCTGTGCTCGTAGTTGGAACGCACATCTACGATCACCACATCATCAGCGTTTTTGATCTCCCTGAACTCCTGCGGCGACAGGTGCACACCTGTACGCACATTAGGGTCGATGTGCTGCAGCCCGCTGTGTACAATCTCGGGCTTTACCCGTACATGCAGCTTCTGAAAGGTGTGATCTTCGTGTGCCTCAAGCTTAAAATCGGTGTGGGCAAAGCGGGAATCGCCTTTTACATACGCCATGTAGCGCTCGCAATCTTCGCGCAAGCCGCTAACGGTGCCATTCAGGCCTTCATGCGCAATGATGATGCGCCCTTTCAGATTGTTCTCTAAACAGAACTTATGATGCTCAAACCTGTACTGCTCCGGATCTTCAATTTTTGCATAGCAGTAGTAGAGCAAAACCTGGTATTTTTTCTCGTTTGTCATAGCCTTTTCCTGTTTCAGGCAGGATGGATAGATGTTTAAGAAATCAAAATTATTACAAAACCGCAACAATAAAAGCAGGCAAAACATTCGCCTGCCAATATTCTCTATTTAGCAGCGCTATACTCCTTAGCTCTTGATTACCGCTGCAGGGTTTCCAAAAACGGTCTGGCCAGCTTCCACAGGGGCTACCACCACAGAGCCGGCACCAATACGGGAACCTTTGCCTACCGTAATTCCGGCAACTACTATGGCGCCTGTACCGATAAAGGCACCATCTTCGATGGTAACGCCGCTACCGATTACCGCACCGGCACCTATCTGCACAAAATCTCCGACTTTAACACTGAAGTCAATAAGAGCGCCGCTGTGCAGCAGGCACTGGCTGCCTACACTGGTACCGGCACCAATGCGCACACCCTGGTTGATAAAGTTACCATAACCGATGTTAGCAGACTGGGCAATAACGGCATCGGGATGAATAGCATTGGCAGGCTGCACCTTCCGCTTCTCCTTCAGCATCTTCACCAAGCTTTTGCGCAGGCGGTTATCGTCTGTGGCTACAAAGGCTTCGCACTTTTTGCCGATAAGCTTCAGGAAACCATCATCGTCGGTACTGCCAAGCACCGTAACGGTATCGATCTCCTTGCCATGCTGGTCTTTCTCATCAGAGAGAAACCCATACACAGCTACGCCATTTTTTTCAAATATTTCGAGGGCAGCGCGACCTAAACCGCCAGTGCCGAATATGATTACAGGATTTTCCATTGCGCCGCAAAGGTACAGCTAATTGTGCAAGCATTCAACTCTTGTTGCCCTGATTCCACTTAAGGGGAAATAACCAGTACAGGAGTAAAAAAACAGCAAAGGGCAGATAGGCTGTTCTGTATCTCAGCAGAGAACCAAAGTTAGGCGATGCAATGGCCATGGCTACCGCCAACACCACCACATAGAGCACCAGTCCCAGCGCCGGCAGTGGTATGTTGTGCCTGGGCAGCCTGTACAGTTTATAAAATGCTCCGATCAGCAGCACCAGTATCAGCAAGTTTTCGGCACCAGCCATTAAGGGCAGCAGCTCCAGTCTGAGGGGCACCAGCGGAAGCGGCATCAGCAAACCACCTGCCAGCGCTTTGGGGGTATAGTACAGCACACTCCATACACTTGGCTGCAGATCCCTGAAGCGGAGCTGAATATCTTCATCTGAAAGACCACTCATGGCCTCATAGTTTTCTACCAGCACCCCCATGAGCCGCTCCGGGTACAGGTTCGCATGAAGTTGCGACAGCAACAGGCCAGACAGCAGTATTCCTGCCACGGTTGCAGTAATTACCAGGGGGCGCGAAAGCTTTAACCTGGCGGCTAAGGCCGCCAGCACCAGCCCTATCAGCACGGCAAATAAGGGAAGTGCAAAGTAGTATTTTATACGCCATACGATCCAGGCACCAAACAGCGCAATTAACCACTGCAGCACAGTGCTCCTGCCCTTGCCTGTAATGTAGGGCAAAACTGCAGCAACCAGTGCCGCAATACCAGGCACTACCAGTGCCTCTTTGGTAATACTGCCCGACCATAAAAGCATGGAGGGCCAGAAGATAAAAGCTGCTGCGGCCGCTAAAGAACTTCCCGGGAACTGGCAGGACAGGCGCAGCACCAGCCAGTACAGACCTACAAAAGACAGGAAAGAAAGCCATGCCGATGCTACCCACATATTACTACCCGACAGGATATAAACAGGACTGATCAGCTTTATTAAATGATGCACCCTTGCGTACCCATGAAACTCGTGCGGCACATACAGAAAATTCATGCCGCGCAGCTGGGAAAAGTATTCAGCAGGCTGTTCCCAGAATAGCGCAGCCATTTTGGTGGCGCCAGTGTGGTAACCTAAAATATCTCCATACCCATAGTAATATAGATAGAGGGCAAGTAGCCCCCAGCCGCATAATATCTTCAGGATAAGCCCTGGCCAGAAGAAGCTGCCCACAGGCGAATGGTGCCACCGTCTGTAAAGCCCCCAGCTTGCCAGGCACAGCAGTAGCAGGTTAAGCAGGAGTAGTATCATTTTTAAGAATAGCCAGGCCTATGCTGCACTGGAGACAATTTTTAGGAGAACAGTATTCATTAAAAAGTTCCAGCAGGCCCTGAGTATCAGCTGCGGTGGCGGTGGGCATATCCAATTTTTTCCAGTAGCGGATGATCTGGTTATCTTCCTTCGGGAGGGCCTGCAGCAAGGCTACGGCATCATCAACAGCTTGCTGCTGATCGGTGTAACGTCCATAGGCCACCTTGAGGGGAGCTACCACATTGATCAGCAAAATTTCTGCACTGCTACCGCCTAAACGATGCACTGCCTCTTTACTTTCTTTTCCGAAATGGTAATGTGTTTTCCAGTATTCCGAAGGCTCTACCTGCAGCTCGTTTAGCAGTTCTTTCGCACCACTGTGCAACAGGAATGAGAAAAGACGTGGCTGACGTTTAAGCAAAGCGGCCAGTTGTGCCATGCGCAGGCTGGGAAAATTAGCAGGACGCAGGCGAAAAAAAAGCCACTGGCTCTGGTTCAGGACTTTATCCTGCAGGCTCCATTTATGCTGCAGCAGCTGCCACTCCCGCTGCAGGCCCACCACCCAGGGATGTAGATCGGTAGCCCCCAGCAAGCCAGCTACGCCAAAGAGTAAGGCCTCCAGCTGCTGGATGCTGCCGGAATGTTTCAGAAGTATTTTGTGCGGCAGGCGGCGGCTTAGTGTTGAAAAAGGCTCGGCGTTCTTTTTAAAGCCAAAGCCACGGGCCAGAAACTGCCAGGCTGTTTCATCCCAGTCGCCCCCGTTCTGCTGCAACAGCTCCAGCACCTCGCCTGCTTTGCGCTCCAGCCGCTGCATAAGGGTACGATCCAGCATGGACAGGCGGGTGAGTGAGGGTACTTGTCTAATTTGCGGCTCGCATGGAATGGCATGCAGGCTTCTTAGGAGCTGCTCGTAACGCTCGTATACTCCTGCATTTATTCTCTCCTGCAGAGAAGCTACCGGAACAGGGGTGCCATCCAGCCGGATGGCGGCAGTGCCATCATCCGTAAGTACCACATGCAGCACCACAGCATTATAGGCAGGATCCTGCTGGTGGTTGTGCTGATGCCAGCCGCTCGATTTCAGGTGCAGCTCCACATCGCCATGCCACTGCAGCTCACCAATTTTCAGGCGGGCTCCTTTAAAGTCGGGGCCGGCATCTTTGTTTAGCCGGCCAGGGTGGTAGACCTCTATTTTTTCACCTGCAGCAGTTGTCCAGCCCTTTTTATCAAAATAGCCTAATAACCACACCAGCTGTATAAAGGCCTCCTGCATTAGTCTTTAGGCAAATACTTATCGAGGTAGTGGCGCATTTGCTCCTGCATGCGCCTTGCTTCTGCGGCGGCAGCTTCGGCAAAATCTTCACCATCGGAGGCATACAGGATGCTCCGGCTGGCATTAACCAGCAGGCCGCAGCTTTTATTCATGCCCCATTTCGATACTTCTTCCAGGCTGCCGCCCTGTGCACCAATGCCTGGCACGAGCAGAAAATGATCTGGTGCAAGCCTGCGCACATTTTCCAGCTCGGTAGTCTGTGTAGCCCCCACCACATACATCAGCTGATCTGGCGTTGCCCACTCCTGCGATGCACGGATTACGCGCTCGTAGAGCAGCTCTTCTTCCTCTTCATCGACCTTAAGCACCTGGAAATCCTGGCTGCCTGAATTGGAAGTGAGAGCAAGTAGCACTACCCATTTACCTTCAAAATCAAGAAAAGGCATTACACTATCGGCACCCATATAGGGCGCAACTGTGATGGCATCGGCGCGCATATCGTCAAAAAAAGCCTTTGCATACATTTTGGAAGTGTTGCCTATGTCGCCCCGTTTGGCATCGGCAATGGAAAAGTGGCTGCGTGGAATCATCTCCAGGGTCTGGCGCAGGGTTTCCCAGCCAACAGGCCCTAACGCCTCGTAAAAAGCAGTATTTGGTTTGTAGGCAACACAGTAAGGAGCAGTGGCTTCAATAATACGCCTGTTGAACTCCAGCACCGGGTTAGGATGCTTCAAAAGGTGTTTGGGTAATCTGGCAGGGTCGGTATCCAGGCCAACGCAGAGGTAAGAGCGCTTTTCCTGTATTGCTTCAAAAAGGTCCTGGTAGGTCATGCCTTAAAAATAGTAATTTGATATTGGTTGTTGGTTGCCGAAGCATTGTTTTTTAAGGAAAGGTGCGAGAATATAGAATTGAGATGTGAGACATGAGATATGGGATATGAAATTTTAAGCTTAGGAATGGAGACTTCGCTGTTATGAATAATGCTAAATAGCATAAGGTCCGTATTAAACAAGTCCAAGTCACCGCTACGCTGAAGGCTTGAACTAGGGAGGTGCGCTGAAGACCAGGCCGCGCGGTTGACAGCATTGGCCCCGCCTCGATGGCTTTAACTAGGGAACTGTGCACGACTCAAACGGAAAAAGCCACAGTTTCTATTAAACTATGGCTTTTCAAACTTAGCAGAGACCAAGTCTCATATCTCATGTCTCACTTCTAAAGTCAAATTAGTAGTTCCGCATGTCTACTTCCGTAACACCGGGGTACTGATTCTTTTTGAAAGTAAAAGTACCATCGGCTATGGCTGTATTAGGTTGGAAATTCCTGATATCGAACAGGTAGCGGTTGCCATTTTTCTCGAATATTGTAAAATTGGAGAAGGTAAGGTCCTGCTTGTCGATCACCAGCTGAATTTTATAATAATTGGTATCAGAAGCTTTCTCCGGTACCAGCTCTATTACATGGTGAGGCTTGCCGTTTACCTTGATCTCCTCTTTGTACATATACTTAAAGCCTTTACGGTAGAGGTTGTGTATGTTGGATGGATTTACATTCTCCCCTACCACATTATCAAACTTATCGATGTAGACTTCTTTGGTATCGGGCTGGTAGGTCCAGACCGTCTGGCCATCAGAAATAATCTCCTGGCCATTCATCTTTAAGCGAAACTGCTTTCCTTTCGCAGTAATCTCGCCTTTTGTTTCGGCACTGGTGCCTACGGCATCGTTGTTCAATGTATAGACAAAGTCGGCTTTAAAGCCGCTCAGTTTCTCATACTTTTCACTTGCCTTGTCTAAAATTCCTAGTGCTTTTTGGTCGTATTGCGCATTTGCTGTGAGCAACGACACAAAGCACATCAGTACAAAAGCTAATAAGTTCTTCATTGTTATCAATACTTTGTATGCTTGTTGGAAATACTATTCAATAATTGTTCCAAAGCGTACTCATCTTGAATTAAAACTTCACGGGCCTTGCTTCCTTCAAAGGCACCAACCACACCGGCTGCCTCTAACTGGTCAATTAAGCGGCCTGCACGGTTGTAACCAAGTTTCAGTTTTCGCTGAATAAGCGAGGTGCTTCCCTGCTGGTGCATCACAATCAGGCGGGCTGCATCATCAAAAAGGGCATCGCGGTCTGAAAGGTCAACATCTCCTGTCTTGGCTTCTTCGCCCTCGCCATAGAACTCGGGCAGCAGATAAGCAGAATCGTAGCCGCGCTGGGCACCGATATACTCGCAGATATCTTCTACCTCCGGGGTATCTACAAACGGACACTGCATACGAATAATATCAGAACCCATGGAAAGCAGCATATCACCATGCCCCACCAGCTGCTCGGCACCGCCGGTATCCAAAATGGTACGGGAGTCGATCTTCGACGTTACCCTAAACGACAAACGGGCCGGGAAGTTAGCCTTGATGATACCCGTAATTACATTTACCGACGGACGCTGGGTAGCTACCACCAGGTGAATACCAATGGCACGGGCCAGCTGTGCAAGGCGGGCAATAGGGGTTTCTACCTCTTTACCGGCGGTCATCATCAGGTCAGCCAACTCGTCAATTACCAGCACAATGTATGGCAGGAAGCGGTGTCCGTTTTCAGGATTAAGCCTGCGCTGCACAAACTTGGCGTTGTACTCTTTCAGGTTACGGCAACCGGCATCTTTCAGCAGGTCGTAGCGGTTATCCATTTCAATACACAGTGAGTTAAGGGTGTTAACCACTTTACTGGTATCGGTAATAATGGCCTCTTCGGTATCTGGCAGCTTGGCCAGGAAGTGCCGCTCAATTTTATTAAACAGCGTAAGCTCTACCTTTTTAGGGTCTACCAGCACCAGCTTGAGCTGCGATGGGTGCTTTTTGTAGAGCAGCGATGCCAGCAGTACGTTCAAACCAACTGACTTACCCTGACCGGTGGCACCCGCAATAAGCAAGTGCGGCATTTTGGCCAGGTCGGTAATAAAGGCTTCGTTCGAAATGGTTTTGCCCAGGGCAATGGGCAGCTCCATGGTACCCTTCATAAACTTCTCCGTGGTGATCATGGAGTGCATGGACACCATTTCGCGGTTCTTGTTCGGCACCTCTATACCAATGGTACCTTTGCCTGGTATTGGTGCAATGATACGGATACCCAGGGCAGCAAGGCTTAGGGCAATGTCGTCTTCCAGGTTTTTGATCTTGGAGATCTTAACGCCAGGTTCCGGCACTATCTCATAAAGCGTTACGGTTGGACCAATAGTAGCTTTAATACTGTTGATACCAATTTTAAAGTTGGTAAGGGTTTCTACAATTTTATCCTTATTAGCCCTAAGCTCATCATCATCTACCTTTACCCTGCCACTATCGTACTCATTGAGCAGGTCTACAGGGGGGTACTGGTAGCTGCCAAGGTCCAGGGTAGGGTCGTAATTCTCCTGGTTCAGCACCTTGTGGCCTTCTTCTTCATCATCTATCACCTCAAAGCCCAGGTCGGCAACTGGGGCCGGACTAGCAGCTTTGGCTGCCGGGGCAGGTACAGGTGTAGTTCTGTCTTCTACTTCAAAAGCAGGACCGGCAGCTGCGGCAGCCGCAGGCTTTTCGTATGGACGCTTCACGGTCCAGGTACGCAGTTCATCCTCTTCCTCTTTCGGATCGGGCTCAAAGGGAAGATCTTCATCAGGAGTGCTGTCGGCAGAGGGAGGCCAGTTTCCTTCTTCATCTTCTTCCTCTATCAATGCTTCCTCCTGTTCTTCTTCCAGGGCAGGGGTTGCAGCTGCATCATTTGAATTGCCTTTCCAGAAATTGAGCAGATTTGTTATGTTAAAGGTGTAGATGGCAAACACCACCAGCGCGAAGGCCAGCAGGAGCACGGTACCCCAACCAAGAAAATCATGAAACATGCGGGCAAGCTCATAGCCAATGCCTCCGCTAAGAAAACCCCAGGAAGTAACTGTATTAGTCTGAAACAGGAGGTAACCTAAAAAGGTACCCACCCAAAAGATAAAGAAAAAGCTATACTTGAATACCTCTCCAAAAGGCAGCAGCTGTCGCCTGAAAACGATCTGGTAGCCCAGCAGAAAAAGCAGAGGCGGCAGTAGCAGGGCGCCAAGGCCAAACCATCTGAAAATAAAATAATAGCCAAAAACTGCACCGAAGAGGCCAAGCCAGTTTTCTATCTCCGCACCAGATTCACGCAGGGCGGCATCAGTATAAAGTGCTTCTACCACACTCTGATCGGCCCTGCCGGTAAACAGGTAAGATAAAAAGGCTGTAAAGAGGTAAACAGCGGCAATAATAAGAAAAACACCGAAAGCCAGCTGCAAACGCCGGTCGTGCACAAACGCAAGGTTTAGCTTCCAACGCCATGCTGCTCTCTTCGCTTTTTCTTTCTCCTTTGGCTGTTTAAAGGTATTGCCCTTGACGATATTCTTGGCCATACTACTGTGATTTGCAGAACAACAAAAGTAATTAAAAAGCCGAAGAAAAGAAGCGCTTTATTGCTGCTTGTTAATTGTTTAGAGTCCGATAGTACTGTATCGTATTAAGCCTCTTACAAAAGGCTGCTTCTAATTTAAGTAACAGTTTAACAAAGGCTTATTAAAAACACTTGAGCAGCATTTCCAGATCTTTAACGAAAAGCAATACCTATCTTGCTACTTTCAGCAATGCCTGATTAATCTTTTTTACCAATGCCGGACCTTCGTAGATAAAGCCGGTGTACAACTGTATAAGCGATGCCCCTGCCGCTAATTTTTCCAGCGCATCCTCGGGAGAGAAGATCCCTCCTACCCCAATGATTGGGACGCTACCCCCAGACTGTTTGTGCAGGTAGCGGATTACTTTTGTTGACCTTTGTGTGAGTGGTTTGCCACTTAGCCCGCCTGCGCCCATGGCTTCTACTGTGGTACCGGGGGTGCGAAGTCCACTGCGTGAAATAGTGGTATTGGTGGCAATAAGACCTGCTAGTTTTGTTTCTGCAGCCAATGCTACAATGTCATCCAGCTGTGCCTCGTTCAGGTCGGGCGCTATCTTCAGCAGGATTGGCTTAGGTTTGGCTTTTTTGATATTTTGCTCCTGCAGCGACAGAATAAGTCTTTGCAGCGGCTCCCGCTCCTGCAGTGCCCGCAGGTTTGGTGTATTGGGTGAGCTTACGTTCACCACAAAATAATCTACCACCTCATAGAGGGCTTCAAAGCAAATCCGGTAGTCCTTTTCAGCTTCTTCGTTTGGGGTATCTTTATTCTTACCTATGTTTCCGCCAATAATGGTTCGGTGCTTGCTTTGCCTAAGTCGTTCGGCGGCAGCCTCTACGCCTTCGTTGTTAAAACCCATACGGTTGATGAGGCCTTTGTCAGTGGGCAAACGAAACAGGCGGGGCAGCGGGTTGCCAGCCTGTGTCCGTGGTGTTAAGGTACCAATTTCTATGAACCCAAAACCAAAGTGGGCCAGCTCATCTACCAGCAGCGCGTTTTTATCAAGGCCAGCTGCCAGACCTACCGGGTTTGGAAACTTCAAGCCAAACAACCCCCGTTCCAACCGCTTGTCGACAACTTTAAACTGGCTTTCGGCAATAGCCGCTGCCCCAGGCAGGTGCATCAGCGTTTTTAAACTGTTAAAGGTAAGATGATGGGCTTTTTCGGCCGGCAGCCGGAACAGCAGAGGACGGAGAAGAGAGGTATACACAGGCTAAAAGGTTTGCCTGCAAATATATAGATAGAATTGGGTAGTAGGTATATGGTATTTGGTATATTGTATATGGACTGCTACAGTCTCTACAGCAGTATCTACTTATCACCCGCAACCACCCTGTGTCCCTGGCAGCCACTCTTACATTCACTCATTCACTCATTCACTCAAGAAGTAATCCACCGCAGGGCTTCCTCTTTTTCTTCCAGCGAAAAGAAGCGCACATCGGCAGAGGTGAAGGGTTTCATCACCTGGGTAAGCGACTCCTGCCATTCTTTTTCGCCTACCATGGCCAGCTTGCTAAGCTCTGTGGCGTGTTTGAAAGAAAAGCTGAAGTCGATAAAAGCACCCTGCATGCTCCACCCCCTGAAATCCTGCATTTCAAAATACCAGCGCACATTCTTCCAGTCTTCCAGGGTCTTTTCCATAATAGGAATCAGCTGGTCGTAATCTTCCCTTGTAAGCTTATCGCTCACAAAGGTCTTTATGAGGTTTCCGGTTTTCTCTTTTTCTATTCTGATCATAATGGAATAACCGGTGCAGCGGGCTTTGGTTATGCTGTCGGGGAGAAATGGAGTTAGGGTTAAAACCCGGGGCTAATTAATAGAGGCTCCGGGCAATCTTTACATGAAAAATTTCATGTTGCTGCTCTTAATGTTTAACCGAGGGTCTGAAATTCATTGTTGTCAACTAAAATACATCCGGGCACTAAAGTCTCGGAGAGCCTAAATGAATGGATTGCTATTTTCTATATTTCAGAGAACTTAGTGTTGAGCAGGACTTCAATTAGCCCCTGACCTCAGTCCGGGGTCCGCTCCCCCTAACTCCTCGGATGATAATCCTGGATCACCTGCTTCAGGTAATCCCGATCGAGGTGGGTGTAGATTTCGGTGGTGGTGATGCTTTCGTGGCCCAGCATTTCCTGCACGGCACGCAGGTCGGCGCCGCCTTCTATTAGGTGGGTGGCAAAGGAATGGCGGAAGGTGTGCGGGCTGATGCTTTTTTTCAGGCCTATATCTTCTGCCAGCTGTTTGATAAAATTAAATACCGTAATGCGGCTGATCTTGCCGCCCCTACGGTTCAGAAACACAAAAGGCTCTGCTCCCTTTTGAATGTTTAAATGTACCCTTACCCCATCCAGGTACAGGCGCAGGTGCTTTAGAGCATCGCGGCCAATGGGCACCAGCCGTTCTTTATTGCCTTTGCCTATGATGCGCAAAAAGCCAAGATCGAAATAGATGTGCGCCATTTTAAGATCGGTAAGCTCGCTGACGCGAAGGCCGCTGCTGTAAAGAGTCTCCAGCATGGCGCGGTTGCGCTGCCCCTCGGGCGTGCTCATGTCAATGGCCGCTAGCAGCTGGTCAATTTCAATCACACTCAAGGTATCGGGCAGCTTACGGCCAAGCTTTGGCCCTTCCAGGGTAGCGGTGGGGTCGTGCCTGATTACATCTTCCAGCATCAGGAATTTGTAAAAAGACTTGATGCCTGACAGCAGGCGTGCCTGTGAGTGGGGTGTCATGCCCAGGCTGTTTACCCATTCCAGGAAATTCTGCAGGTGCACCTCATCTACTGTCTGGGGGCTGTGGGCTTCGCTGTACTGAGCCAGCTTGCCAATATCATTCAGGTAAGCCTGTACTGTATTCTTAGAAAGTGAGCGCTCCAGCTTCAGATACCCCTCAAACTGCCGCACAAATGGTTGCCATTGAGCTGTCATAGCAACAAAAGTACAATAAAAGAATCCGCTTCCTGCTGATTTAGGGGTACAGAATTTTGCAATGGAGGCTAATCTTGTAAATTTGACCTGCCATGAACATCCACATCCTGAACGGCCCTAACCTAAACCTGCTGGGTAAGCGCGAGCCGCATATTTACGGATCTCTCACTTTTGAGGATTACTTTCAACAGCTGCAACAGCAGTTTAGCGGCCACAGCCTCCACTATTTCCAGTCGAATCACGAGGGGGCGCTCCTGGACAAGCTGCACGAATGGGGTTTTAGCACCGATGGCATTATTTTTAATGCCGGCGGCTACACCCACACCTCCGTTGCGCTGGCCGATGCAGTGAGTGGCATAAAAGCACCGGTGGTTGAGGTGCACATCAGCCGGGTACATGCCCGGGAAGCCTTCAGGCACCACAGCTATTTGAGTCCTGTTTGTGCTGGCACCATTACCGGCCTGGGTTTAAGTGGTTATGCACTTGCAATTCAATACCTTCTGGACTACCATAAGCGATGATATCTTTTTATCCTGGCCCCTCTAAAGTATGGGATGCCCTGCCCCGCTACATGCAGGAAGCCTGGGAGTCCGGCATCCTTAGTGTAAACCACCGCAGTCCGCAGTTTGCGCAACTGTGGCAGGAACTGGTAAACACCCTGCATCAAAAGCTGGAAATACCAGAAAACTACACCATTTTACCGGCCTCTTCGGCAACAGAATGCTGGGAAATTATTGCCCAGTCGCTCCTGGGGCCAGAAGGGTCAAGCCTGCACCTGTACAATGGTGCGTTTGGCGAAAAGTGGTTTGAGTACACCAACAAATTAACCGGAGGGGCACATTGCTTTGCCTTTCAGCCCGATGAGCTGCCCGACCTGGCATCGCTGCAGACCGAAAGCTACCAGCTGCTGGCGATTACCCACAACGAGACCTCCAACGGCACTGCCCTGCCCGACAGCTTTATGCACCAGCTCCGGATGCAGCATGCCGCTCCGCTTATTGCCGCAGATGCCACCTCCAGCATGGGGGGTGTTGCCCTGCCCTGGGGTGCTGCTGATATCTGGTTTGCTTCGGTACAAAAATGCTTTGGCCTGCCAGCAGGACTGGCCATTATGGTTTGCTCCCCAAAAGCTGTTGCTGCGGCAGAGGCGTTGGGAGAGCGCGAGCATTACAACAGCCTGCTGTTTATGCTTGATAATGCCCGTAAGCACCAGACCACCCACACCCCAAACGTACTTAGCCTGTACCTGCTGCAGCGCAGCCTGACCGAACGGCACACCCAGGCAGCCGTACACCGAGAGCTGGTGGCAAGGCAACAGCAATGGCTTGAGTTTCTGCGCCTGCAGGATTACTTTCAGCCACTGATCAGCAACCCGGTACTGCAGTCTACAACAGTACTGTGCCTGCAGGGAGCGGCAAATGAAGTATCATCTGTTAAGGCAGAAGCCCTGGCGCAGGGTTTTTACCTGGGCAATGGCTACGGCCCCTGGAAAAACGACACCTTCCGCATTGCTAATTTTCCGGCCATTACCACTGCAGAAATTGAGCAATTGCAGGGCTTTTTTGCACAGTGGCTGGCGCATTGAAATATTCTGCCAAAGATTCTTTGGCACCCCTAATTTTCCTAGCTTTGCGGCATGTTAAATTTTAAGGAAATCTTTTCGGTATCACTCATCCTGTTTTCTATTATAGATATTGTAGGATCAGTGCCCGTTATCATAGATCTGCGCAAAAAGGCAGGCCACATACAATCAGAAAAAGCTACCATTGTGGCAGGCATTATCATGATTGCTTTTCTGTTTCTGGGTGAATCTATTCTTAAACTGTTTGGCCTTGATGTACAATCTTTTGCCCTGGCGGGTGCTATTATCATCTTCCTGATCGGCATGGAAATGATCCTGGGTGTTCAGCTGTTCAAGGCTGATGTAGACGATGCCGCCAGCTCTTCCATAGTACCCCTGGCTTTTCCACTCATTGCCGGTGCCGGCACCATGACTACCCTGGTGTCGCTGCGCTCCGAATACGAGCTCTATAACATACTGATTGGTATCGTCATTAACCTGGCTTTTGTGTACCTGGTACTGAAAACCAGTGGCTGGCTGGAGCGTAAACTGGGTGTGGCCGGCTTTAACATCATCAGAAAAGTATTTGGCATTATCCTGCTGGCCATTGCCGTAAAAATTATCAAAAGTAACCTCGTATCCTGGGGTGTAATTCAAGTTTCGTAATGCAGGTAGTGATGTTTACAGATGGCGCCGCAAAAGGTAATCCTGGCCCCGGAGGCTATGGTACTGTACTTTTATTCGGCCCCTACAGAAAAGAGTTAAGCGAAGGTTACCGACTTACCACCAATAACCGCATGGAATTACTGGCGGTGATAAAAGGGCTGGAGGCCATGAAAAAAAACGGGCTGAATATACTCATCTACTCCGACAGCAAATATGTAGTAGATTCTGTAACCAAGGGCTGGATATGGAACTGGATGAAAACCAATTTCAAAGGTAAGAAAAATGAAGATCTCTGGCGCCGTTACATCACTGCTGCCAAACCCCATCAGGTAAGATTTCAGTGGGTGAAAGGCCATGCCGGCAACCCCGAGAACGAGCGCTGCGACCAGCTGGCTGTAATTGCCAGCCAAACGCCTCCGCTGCTTATCGATGATGGGTACGAAGCGGGGAATTAATTTGCTAGTGTGCTAATGCCTTTAGCTACACAGAAAAAGGTTTATAGTTCGACATCGCATTACACAATACTCAATACCAACAATGCGCCACTCTTAGCCTGCGCATAACTTTTGGTGCTCCATTACGCTATACTGTACTACGTACCTGCCCTGATAAATGCATCAAAACCATTTAGCAGCTTGCGGGTTAAGTCTTAAACCCTAATTTTTTCGACATGACACCAGGAGAAGATTTAGTACACCTGCAAAATATAGCTCAGAATATTCTTGAGATAGAAGGTTACCTGCAAGAGGTAGAGGATTATGACACTTTCACTACTGATGAGGCTGATAGAGTTATGATATACGACCTGCTGGGCCAGATAGGCGTGGCAGCTTCGTTACTTTCCGATGATTTCAAAAACCAATATGATGAAATTGATTTCCGGGTGTTGGAAAGCTTAAGAAATGCTGCCTACAACGAGGAAATGGAGATACAGCATCACCCCGTGTGGCACATCATCAGCAAAGACCTGCCCTACATTCGTGAAAAGATCTTTGATGTTAAGACCAAACTGGAAGAACAAATGGATATTGAGGGCGGCAACACCCTTTAGGGTGCCAATACTCTTTAGAGTACCTATACCATATACAGTTCTACTATCCTTAAGGATTTTCATCATATCTACCTAAGGCAGCTTTACCGGCTGCCTTTCTTTTTTGCTATTTTGCAGGCGCAATGGGAAACAGCTGGTTTCAGTTTAAGCAGTTCAGGGTAGAGCAGGCGCAGGCTCCGTTAAAAGTAGGTACCGATGCCTGCATTTTAGGAGCCTGGTCGCAGCAGCATGCTCCAAATAATATTTTAGACATTGGTACCGGCACTGGTCTGCTGGCACTGATGCTGGCCCAGCGTTACCAGGCTCCTGTTGATGCGCTGGAGCCGGATGACATAGCTGCACGGCAGGCAGCGGAGAATTTTAGCAACAGCCCCTGGAAAGACCGCATACAGCTGCACTCCCTGCCCCTGCAGGAGTTCCTTCCAGCATACTCCTACGATCTGATTGTGTGCAACCCACCCTTTTACGCCAGCCACCTGAAAACCGACAACATGAGCCGGAATATGGCCCTGCACCAGGAGGCACTCAGCTTTAGGGCGCTGGCACAGCATAGCAGCAGGTTACTCGAGGACAGTGGCCAGTTATTTGTGCTGCTGCCGCCCCGGCAGATGCAGGAGTTTGAACTGGAGGCCAGGCAGCAGGGGCTGTATGTACAGCAGCGGCTGCTTATTAATGACAGACCGCTGCTGCCGGTGCACAGAACTGTGTTTAGTTTTGGAAAAAAAGCACCGGCAAGGGAGCAGATCAGCCATCTTACCATCAGGGATAGTAACGGGGCCTACTCCCCCCATTTCATTGAACTGATGAAAGACTACTACCTTATTTTTTAGCCGCTGGTGCACTAACTTCTTTTTCTAAAAAAGTAACTCCCAATTCGCGCAGCTCTTCTAAAATAGGTTTGTACAAATCTGGGGTTACGGGCGTACAAACACCCCTGCGCTCTATTTTGCCCTCCAGCAGCAGGCGTACGGCAATGGCCAGCGGCCAGCCTACTGTTTTGGCCATTGCGGTGTGCAGCTGGTCATCACCCAGGCTTACCAGCGACGAGTAAAGCCTTTTCTGCTCCCCCTTCTCCTCCCAATCAAAGATATGCTGCATCACCACCATATCTTTATCCTGGGGCTGCAGTTTCCATTTTTCTTCCAGAACGGCCTGCAGCACCTGCGCCGGGCTGGCATTGCGCATAGGCACTGGTTCATCAGAAAACAAGCCAAGCCACTCCACGCTCTTGAAAATGTCGCTCTTGGGGCTAACGTCCATCATGCGGCAAAACTTCTCTTCCACAGACATGGCAGCGTCATAGGATAGAAAGGAATTTGTAAACTGGCGCAGCGTCATCCCCTCCAGTCCCTCCATTTTAAAGCTGTCGTCGGTAAGGCCAAGCTGCACCAGGGTTGCCCAGGCTTCGCAGTACCCTATTTTCCGAAGCGTTCCGCGCAGCATGGTAGGGATGTCTTCTATACCATAAATGGAGCGGTAACTAAGCGAATCGCGGTTGGGATATCCCTCAAAGGGCGCGTATCCCTCTATTTCAATCTGCTCGAGGCGGCCATACAGACGGTGGTATGGTACATATTTGTATTCGCCATTGCGCAGGTAGCGGGCCGTGGTGCCCTGGCCGGCCATTACCACATTCCTGGGGTTCCAGGTAAACTTATAACCCCAGGGATTTGTGTCTGATTCCGGGGCAATCAATCCGCCTGTGTAGGAGCGAAATGCCTGTATTTTTCCGCCTGCTGCCTTTATTTTATCAATAGCCTCCATGGCAGTCATGTGATCGATACCCGGATCAAGCCCGCACTCTTTCAGGATCAGGATGCCTGCCTGGCGGGCCTGCTCGTCCAGTGCCCTTATTTCTTCAGAAACATAAGAAGCAGAAAGCATATGCTTTTTATTGCTGATACAGCCCTTTGCCACCAGGGGGTGAAAGGCCGCCGGTACCATGCTCACCACAACATCGGCCTGGCTGATATGGCCGTTCAATTCTTCTTCTTTGAAAATATCAAGGCTTATTGCCCTTACCTTATCGCCTGCTACCCCCAGCTTTTGCTGTGCCAGGGCAAGGTCGGCATCGGCAATGGTTAGCAGCAGGTCCCTATCCTGTACATATTTTTTCAGATAATCGATGAGTGCGGTGGCAGAGCGGCCAGCGCCTATTACGAGTATGTTCTTCATGAATGCCCTGGTATGGTTTGGCTGTTGAAAGTAGCTATTTTGAGTATTTCTCTCAAGGTTTTAATCTGAAAACAAAAAATGCTATATTGATCACCCTTTTCTAATACAAAGGGCTAATATGCCTAATAAAATTACAAAAACACTAGAGTTTGAGCTTTATAACTCCCTGGAAGAACTAAGCCAGCAGGACCAGGAACTGATGCTCTGTGCCAGAAACGCCTGCAGCACTGCTTATGCGCCTTATTCTAGTTTCAGGGTTGGTGCAGCCCTGCTCCTGGCCGACGGGCAGGTGGTAAGCGGCAGCAACCAGGAAAATGCGGCATACCCCAGTGGTCTTTGTGCAGAAAGGGTAGCATTTTTTTCATGCGCAGTCCTGCATCCGGATAAACGCATCCTTAAAGCTGCTGTTACAGCAACCCGTGCCGAATCCGGCCTTTTTCTGATGGCTTCGCCCTGTGGCAGCTGCCGCCAGGTAATGCTGGAGTATGAGCACAAACAGCAGCAGCCCATAGAAATTATTCTCCAGTGGGGCGATCAGCAGTTTATCAAGGTTGGTTCTATTGCCGGTCTGCTGCCCTTCTCATTCAACATGGATTCCCTCATCTCCAGTACATAAGCACTCCACTACCCGATTTTTTTAACTCCTGACCTTCCCTCCGGCAGCCATTTCCGGCCTGCCAATCAACGTTCAAACAATTTTTTTACCAGGCACTATACCTAACCTTACATTAGGCCTGCACTTAAAAATCTCGATAATAACCCCTTTTATTACAGCCTCTCCGGTAGCTTAAATTTAATCGCTAATATTATCACAGAATTAAACACTTTCAGGATAAGCAGAAAGGCACTTTAACTGATCAAAGCCGGTAACAGCGCTTAAGGAAATCAGAAAAAGGCCTTTATGATTGAGTGGCACAAAGTGTTTAGCATTCTTGTAATAGAATAAAATAAAGACAGCTAGAAAAAACCAGGGTAAGTGCTTTTAAAAACTTACTACACTTCCCCTGAAATGGTCAGGCAGTATGCGCGATATCGAGATAGCAGAATTAAGAAACCTTACCCAGGTCATTAAAGATACATACAACTATGACTTTACGAACTACGCCATGTCGTCATTTAAACGGCGTATTCAACGGGTTATGGATGTCTTTAAAATGAACTCCGTGCAGGAGCTCATAAACCGACTTAAAGAAGACCGGTCTTTTTTCCATGATTTCGTTTCTGAAATCACGGTAAACGTAACCGAAATGTTCCGCGACCCCTCCTTCTGGCGGGTGGCACGCGACCACATTGTTCCCAACATATTGCTTAATGCTGATACCATCAGCATCTGGCATGCCGGCTGCAGCAGTGGCGAAGAAGTGTTTAGCATGGCTGTAATGCTGAAGGAGATGGGTATTCTGGAGAAATCCAGAATAATAGCCACCGATCTTGATCCGGAAATACTGGATAAAGCCCGTGCTGGCGTGTACTCGCTCAAGAACATGGAGCTGAACGAGAAAAACTATATCCGCTACCAGGGAACAGGCAAGCTATCGGACTACTACACCGTGCGCGATGGCAAAGCTTATATGGATAAGTCGCTGGTGGCAAATGTATCGTGGCGGCAGCATAATCTTGTAAGTGGCCCTGTTTTCAATAAGTTCGACATGGTGCTGTGCCGCAACGTGATGATCTATTTTAACCAGACCCTGCAGAACGAGGTCTTAAAAAGGCTGCACGAAAGCTTGTTCAAGTACGGATACCTGGCAATAGGCTCTAAAGAATCTCTCATCTGGTGCGAAATAGCCAACAAATTTATTGTGGTTAACAACGAGGAGAAGATTTACAAGAAGATTAAGGATTAATAAGCTCCGGACAGAACGAGCGGTATGACGAAATTCGATCTACATAACCGATATAAAGCCATCGTGATTGGCGGGTCTGCCGGGAGCTTTCAGGGTATTACCAAAATCCTGACCAGCATCCCCGAAGACTTCAATCTGCCTATTATCATGTGCCTGCATCGGCTTAAGCATGTACGCAATGGCTTTACGGAAGCCCTCTCGATCAAGAGCAAAAAGCCCGTGATTGAGCCTTTCGATAAAGAAAATATAAAGAAGGGAATGGTATACCTGGCCCCGGCCAATTACCACCTCTGTCTTGAATTAGGCAATTCATTTTCGCTGTCAACAGAGGATATGGTCAATAATTCAAGGCCTTCCATAGATATTACCCTTGATTCGGCCGCCTATGTTTACAAAGATAAACTAGTAGGCATACTGCTCTCCGGCGCCAACAAAGACGGCGCCCTGGGCATGAAGCGGATCAAAGAACGGGGTGGCCTGACCATTGTGCAGGAGCCTGGCGAATGCATGATAGACACCATGCCAGCGGCTGCCCTGGAGGCAACCAGTATAGACCACGTGCTGAGGGTTGATGAGATCATCAGATTTTTAAATGAACTGGATAAACTCTATAAGTAATATAGGATGAATAAAATAGCCAACACCTTTGCTATCGGTGCAAGCGTGCTTTTTGTACTGGGTGGCTTTGCCACTGCCTGGTACCTGATTGAGCTGCCTGGTAATCTGATGGCCTCGTCCAGCAAAATAGGCCTGGACGTTGTTACGGAAATCAAGCCCCTGCACACCAACATCTTGATAATTACCATCTCTACCCTTATAACAGGTCTGCTGGCGCTCATTGCCCAGGTGGTTTCATTCAACAACAGAGATGCGAACGTGGTGTATGTGGAGAAGGTTAAAAGCAGCCAGCAGAATACTGCCAAGCTTAGTGATGATGATACCGAAAGTCATGATGTAAGTGCCATGAATGAAGAGCTGCTCAACGCCATCAGGGCTGCGGCAGCTAAAAATGAGCACCCGGATAAAAAACTTGAGCAGGCCATTCGCGTGGTGTGCAACCAGCTGCAGGCAAGCCAGGGGGCTGTTTATGTAAGCGTAATGCGGCAGGAGCAGCGCTCCCTGGAGCTGCGCGCCGGCTACGCCCTCATGAAGCCCGACAGCCAGGTGATCAGCTATGAATATGGCGAAGGCCTTCCCGGCCAGGTGGCAAAAGAAGGGCAGTCGGTAAACCTGAACAAGGTACCCGATGGCTACATAAAAGTATTAAGCGGCCTGGGCAGCGCTTCACCAAAGCACTTGTTGCTGGTGCCCATTCGCGCTGGCGAAACAATAACCGGCGTGGTAGAAGTTGCCTCCTTTAGCCCTCTCACAAGATCACAGGAAGAACTGGTAAAGCAATCTTTTGAGATCATGGGAAAAATAATTGACGATAGCAGTAAGCAAACTGCTGTTACACCACCCGACGAGGTAGAGGACTTATTAAATGAACCCATTAAACGATAAGCAATACCTATCCATAAAAAGAACAGGCATATGATCAGGAGATTTAGCATAGGAAACAAAATAACCCTGCTGGTGCTGGTAGTAGTGTTGCTTAGTGTGCTTGCGGTAAGCTTCATTACCTACCGCTTTGCCAATAACTCGCTGCACGAACGCTACCTGGAGACCCTTACTGCAGTAAACACCTTTAAGGCCCAGAAAATATCGGACCACCTGCAACAGGTTTCCGCAGGCCTGAAGGGCGCCCAGCAGCAGGCTGCACTTCGCGAAGCTTTAAACCAGCTTACAACCCCCGTAACAGAAGGCGAAGCACAGGCTCCCATAGATTTAGAAGGTACCCTCAGCCCAATTTTAACTCCCCTGCAGGAAGTTAACGGATGGGAGAACCTGATTGTGCTGGATACTAATGGCAAAATTCTTTACGCAACCCAGGCCGATAAACTATCTGGCGCTGTAGGCAGCGTGTTTGAAGATGTGGATGGCAGCACCCTGGAAAAAGCAGCTGTTGATCTGTTTTTTACCGATGTGTACAAGGCAAAGGAAAGCAGCAGTTACTACATGCTGGCAGGCGTTGCGCTTACAGATACAAATGATCATGAGGTTGGCTTTTTAGTGGCACAGCTGAACATGGCGCCGGTATACAGCATTGTAAAGGATACCACCAGCCTGGGCCAAACCGGTGAAACAGTGTTAGGCAAGCTCCACAACAATGTGGAAGTGCTTTACCTTAGCCCACTGCGTAACGAAGCAACCGATCCTCTCCAGAAAAGAATAAAGCTTGAGCAGAAAGAAGATGTAGCCCTGCAGAATGCAGTAAAAGGTATTTCAGGAGCAGAAGTAAGCCTTGATTACCGCCTGCAGGAAACCCTGGCTGTTCGCAGCAGCATCCCTCAAACCAATTGGGGAATCGTTACTAAAATAGATATGGCAGAGATGCATGAGCAGACTGCCGGCCTGCTTAACATCTACCTGCTTGCGGCAGGAGCCATTCTGGTAGTCTGCCTGTTGATATCAATTCTCTTCTCCAGCGTATTAATTAACCCGCTGCACAACCTGAAAACAACGCTACAGCTCCTGAACCAGGGTATACTGCCAGAAAGCGTACCGGTAAAAAGCAACGACGAGATTGGCGAAATGGCCCATACCGTTGGCAATGTTGTGGCTGCCCTTAAAAACACCGCCAACTTTGCCCATAAGATCGGAGAAGGTCATTTTGATGCTGATTTTAAACCACTAAGTGACGAAGACTCCCTGGGTACTGCCCTGATCAGCATGCGGAACAGCATTCAGGAATCAGAAGCCCGCGACCGTGAGCGCACCTGGATTGTAACGGGCGTTGCGGAAATTGGTGAGATTCTTCGCCTCCACAACAAGCTTGAGGAGCTGGGCGATGCTGTTGCCTCTTACGTTACACGCAAAATTGGCGCAATACAAGGTGCTTTTTATGTGGTGAACGATGATGACCAGGAAAACACCTTTATTGAATTAAAGGCCAGCTACGCCTATAACAAGAAAAAATACCTGAAAGGCCGCTACCGCTTTGCCGAAGGACTGGTGGGGCAGGCAGCCATTGAGCAGGACACCCTCCTGCGCACCGAAATTCCTTACGACTACCTTAGCATTACCTCAGGCCTGCTGGGCGAGCAGCGTCCGGATTGTATCCTGATCGTTCCGCTTATTACCAACGAACAGGTATTTGGTGTAATGGAGTTTGCCGGTCTTGGTAAATTTTCAGCCAGGAATGTAAAGTTTGTTGAGGAGATCAGCCTTATCATAGCCCGTACGGTCTTTAACATCAAAGTAAACGAACGTACGCACCGCCTGCTGGAAGAATCGCAGAAAATGAGCCACGAGCTGCAAATGCAGCAGGAGGTACTGCGCCAGAATGCCGAAGAAATGGAAGCAACCCAGGAGGAGCTGAAAAGAACCAACTTCCGCCTGGAAGAGCAGATCGACGAGGTAAACAAAACGCAGAAAAGGATGCAGCTCCTGCTGGAAAATGCATCTGAGGTTATTACCATTTACGAGGAAGACGGCGTTGTACGCTACATCTCTCCATCGGTAGAAAAGATTCTTGGTTACGCGCAGGATGAGATGATCTCCCGCAGAGACCTGGTGCACGTACACCCTGATAACGTTGACAGCTTTGAAGATATGTTCGCGCAAATGCTGGATCACCCCAACGAGCAGGTTACCGTGCAGTTCCAGTTCAGGCGCAAGGATGAGGAGTACGTATGGCTGGAGGCTACCGGTACCAACCTCATGGCCGACCCTGCCATACAAGGTATCCTGGTGAATACGCGCGATATTACCGAACGCCGCCGTGCCGAGCAGGAGCAGCGCATGCGCAGCCAGATGCAGGCACTTTCGGAGAACTCGCCAGACCTTATCACCCGCGTAAACACAAACAACGAGTTCTTCTATACCAACCCCATTATACAGATCTATACTGATAGCAGTCCGGATCAGCTCATGAACAAAAACCTGAAAGAGGTTGGCCTGCATGAGCGTATTGTAGAACAGTGGATGGAAATTCTGCAGGATGTGCGTCTAAGCAACTCCAAGGTCTCTACCGAGATGGAATTCCCGACCAAACAGCTGGGCGATCGTGTGATGCAGGTTAATGCCATTCCGGAGTTCAACGACCTCCAGGAGCTGGAGTCGGTGCTGGTAGTATCGCACGATATTACCGACCGCAAGCTGATTGAGATGGAGATCCAGGCCAAGAACAAGAAGATCAACGACTCCATTAACTATGCTCAACGTATTCAGGGCGCCATATTGCCAGATAATGGCCTTATTCGCCGCCTGATGCCAGATTCGTTCATCCTGTACAAACCGCGCGATGTGGTAAGCGGTGACTTTCCATGGTTCATGCAGGTAGGCGACGATATCTTCCTGGCTGCTGTAGACTGTACCGGACACGGCGTACCAGGTGCGCTTATCTCGCTGATCGGTTACTTCCTGCTCAACGATATTGTGCGCAGCCGCAAGATTACCGATCCGGGTCAAATCCTGGATGCACTGGATGCAGGTGTTACACAAACCCTGCGTCAGGATGAGGAAGATTCTAAAACAAAAGACGGGATGGACATCTCGCTTTGTAAGATCAACCTCAAAAAGCGCACATTAGAATACGCCGGTGCACACCGTCCGCTCTATTACCTGAGCAATGGCGAGCTGCAGGAGGTGAAGGGAGATCGCTTCCCGATTGGTGGTGGCAAGTTTAAAAACCAGACAAACTTTACCAGCACTGCCCTAAGCCTTAAGCCCGGAGATGCCGTTTATTTCTGCTCTGACGGCTTCCCGGACCAGTTTGGCGGCCCTGAGAACCGCAAGTTCGGACCTAAGCGCCTGCGCGATATGATCATGGATCAGAAGCTTGGCAGCATGCCGGTTCAGATGAGTGTGTTTGATGAGGAGTGGGAAAAGTGGAAAGGAGACCAAAAACAAACTGATGACATGTTGTTGATTGGTATACGCTTTTAACCGCTATCGAATCGTATAAAAATAGTTTAATTTTACTGCCCTCACAGGCAAATAGTACAACCATAAATTCCTGTAAAGTGCTATGAAATACATTTATGAACTGCATAAAACAATGCTGGCCAGGAACCTGATCCTCGTGTACGAGGGCGAATTCACCCAGGAGATTACCAAGTCGGTGCTGGCCATGGCCGAGCGCAACATGGACTCCATGGGCGAAGAATCTGGCATCAAGCGCAAAGTGTTTAATGTAATGGTAGAGTGCTTGCAAAACATTGTAAAGCATAGCGAAGACCTGAACAAACTAATGGTTCAGAAGTCAACCGCAATCTTTATGATCGGTAAGCAGGACAGTGCCTACATTATCACATCCGGCAATCCCATTAAAAATGAGGATGTGGAACATCTGAAAGGCAAGCTCGACCAGATTAACGGTCTGGACAAAGAAGGTCTGAAGCAGCTCTACAAAGACATTATTAAAAGCACCAGCCTTTCTGATAAAGGTGGCGCCGGCCTTGGCTTTGTAGACATGGCCCGCAAATCGGGCAGCCCCCTGGAATACGATTTCGAGAAGCTGGATGATAAATACTCCTTCTTCTCACTTCGTACCAAAATAGCTAAAGAATAGACCCCCAAACCTTAAAAATTTAATAATATCATGCAGATTTTAAATCTAGAAGGCACGGAGGATACTCCAAAAATAATACTGGATAAAACCAACGGCATCTTTGAGATCTCAGGCCGCTCGCTGCCAGAGGACTCTGCCGAGTTTTACCAGCCTGTGCTTGACTGGCTCGACGAGTATAAGTCAAGCCCAAACGCTTCTACAGAATTCGTTTTCAAACTGGAATACTTCAACACAGCTTCATCCAAGCTGATTCTGGACCTGCTTTCGCAGCTGGAAGAGGTTAAAGGCGTTACCGTAAACTGGTATTACCACGAAGATGACGAAGATATGCAGGAAGCCGGCGAGGAGTTCTCCGAACTTGTTGAAGTGCCCTTCGAATTCAACACCTACTAGTTAAAGGAACCGGAAAATACCGGTTCCACTCCATGTGTAAAAGCACAAACGGAAATTCCATACCCCAGATTTAGTATTGCACTATGAGTGAGGAAATACTCAAGGCCCTTACCCAGTTATTTGCCATCATCACCAAACAAGATGGTGGTGCTACGGAAGTAGAGCGCAACTTCGTAATCCGCTTTTTCCAGCAGGAGCTGGACCAGGACTCCATACGCGAATACCTGGAGCTTTACGATAAGTTCGTGGGCTATAACCATGAGGAAGAACCTGAAGAGGAAGCAGAGGAAGAGAAGCAGAAGAAAGTGCGGAAATTAACCTCCGTGCGGGATTCTGTGAAAACCCTCGCCATATGCAAAAAAATTAACAAAACACTAACCCAGAAACAACGGGTAGTGGTACTGATCAAAATCCTTGAACTGGTGGCCTCTGATAAAAACTTCACGCCCCAGCGAATGGAGATTATCGATACGGTTTCTACTGTATTCCGCTTTAAAAAGCAGGAGTACAAGCTCATTGAAAGCTTTGTGCTGGCTGCCAACAGCCAGTCGGTGAACTACGAAGATATTCTGATTGTAGGCAATGGCCTGCAGGAAATATTGGCCGAAACCGGCATTAGCCCTGCAGAAACAGAAGTAGAAGACCTGAAGAAACATGTATACACCGAACTTCACGGAGAGCTCATCTTCATGAAAGTGCAGAGTGTGGACATGTACTTTGTAAAGTACCTGGGACATGAGGAGGTAGTGCTGAACGGCTTTATTATGAAGCCGGAGCAGGTATACCTGTACTCGCATGGCAGCACCATTAAAACACCAAAGGGTGCTGCTTTGTATTACAGCGATATTACAAGCCATTTTAATTATGACGGTGTACAGGCAAAACTCTCCTACAATGCTGTAGATGTTGAGTTTCGCTTTGCCAATGGTGACCTGGGCCTGCGCGATATCAACATCAGCGAAGGTCCCGGTAACCTCATTGGTATTATGGGTGCCAGCGGCGCTGGTAAAACTACCCTGCTGAACGTACTGGCAGGTATAGAAAAACCAACCGGCGGCAAAATCCTCATCAACGACCTTGACCTTACTGTAGAAAAGGAAAAGCTACAGGGGGTAATTGGTTATGTATCGCAGGACGACCTGCTGATTGAAGAACTAACCGTTTATGAAAACCTCTTTTACAATGCCAAGCTTTGCTTTGCTGGCATGGCTAAAGAAGAGCTGCACAAACGCGTAATACAGGTACTCGAAAACCTGGGCCTTGAGCAGCGCAAAGACCTGCGTGTTGGTTCCGTACTGGATAAAACCATTAGCGGAGGCCAGCGCAAACGCCTTAATATTGCCCTTGAGCTGATCCGCGAGCCTTCCATCCTGTTTGTGGATGAGCCTACCTCCGGACTCTCCTCGCGCGATTCGGAAAACGTAATTGACCTGCTGAAGGAGCTCTCGCTGAAAGGTAAGCTTATCTTCGTGGTAATTCACCAGCCATCGTCAGACATCTACAAAATGTTTGATAAGATGTACATCATGGATACTGGTGGTTTCCCGGTGTTTTATGGCAACCCGGTGGCAGCTGTTACCTACTTTAAAAAAGCAACCAACCAGGTAGATGGCGATCGCGGCCAGTGCCCTACCTGTAGCAATGTGAACCCCGAGCAGGTGTTCAACATTATAGAAGCCCGTGTGGTAGATGAGTACGGCCAGCTTACCAACAAACGTAAGGTAACCCCTGCCCAGTGGCACGAGCAGTTCCTTTCCAAGTTTAAACTTGAGAAAGTAAGCGATGTGCAGGAGGAACCTCCGCGCAACCTTAACATCCCCTCACGTTTAAAACAGGCGGTAATATTTACCACCCGCGATACACTTGCCAAGATCCACAACAAGCAGTACCTGCTGATTAACCTGCTGGAAGCGCCACTGCTTGCCCTTATCCTGTCGTTTATTATCCGCTACCATACTGGTGGCAGCTATATTTTTCGGTTTAACGAAAATATACCTGCCTTTTTGATGATGGCCATAGTGGTTGCGCTCTTTATGGGCTTAACCGTTAGTGCCGAAGAAATTATTCGCGACCGCAAAATTCTGAAGCGCGAAAGCTTCCTGAACCTTAGCTGGAACAGCTACCTGATGAGTAAACTGGCAATTCTGTTTACGCTTTCAGCCATACAGGCCTTCTGTTTTGTGCTGATTGGTAACCTGGTGTTGGGCATCGATGGCATGATTCTCCCCTTCTGGCTGGTGCTGTTTTCGGTTAGCTGTTTTGCTAATGTGCTGGGACTTAACATCAGCTCCGCCTTTAACTCTGCCGTAACGGTTTATATTCTGATACCACTGCTGCTCATTCCGCAAATGATCTTAAGTGGATTGCTCTTTCCGTTCGATAAGCTTAACAACACCATCAGCAACCGGGGCAAAGTGCCTGTGGTGGCCGATGTAATGGCCTCACGCTGGGCATACGAAGCCATGGCCACCTATCAGTACAAAAACAATCCTTATGCACTTTACAGCTTCCCGGTAGAATCTGACGCCCGCATGGCCGACTTTAAGTCGAACTATTGGGTAGATAAGCTAAAGGAGGCGGTGGTGTATGTGGAGGAAAACAGGCTAAATACTACCGACAGTATTCAGCACAAAGTACTGGACAAGCTTTCGCTGATCCGCAATGAAATAGGCAAAGAACATGTACTGGCAGGGCTTGATGGTCTCGATCTGGCACAGTTACAGCCTGCTTCTATTACTGATGCGCAAATAGCCGCACTGGATGCTTACCTCAATAAAGTGCGTGCACATTATATAGAGCAGTACCAGCTGGCAGAAACAAAGCTTGAAAACCTGGTGGCTTTGCGCAGGCAGCACGAACCTGGTTTTGACGTTAACACTTATAAAGACCGTTATTACAACGAATCGATGACGGACCTGCTCCGCAACCTGGGCTCCGAAGACCGCATTCTGGAGCAGAACGGAGAGCTTGTGCAGCTGATAGATCCAATTTATCAGGTGCCAAATAATCCAAAACATGCATTGGATTACAGGGCTCATTTCTTTGCTCCCCAAAAGCACTTTTTGGGGGTTTACTTCGATACCTACTTCTTCAATATTATTGTAATTTGGCTTATGAGCGCAGGTTTATACCTAACGCTGTACGCAGAGGCCCTGCGGAAGTTTCTTAACCTTTTCAGCCGTTAATATTCGGTTTTAATGAGATTGTACTTATAAAGTACATCCTGATTGACAATAAAGATTGATATTATAAATTTGTTACAATTTGCAGTACCAAATCATGAAAAAATTATCGTTGTTTTCTCTGATGCTACTGGCTCTGTGGTCTTGCGATTCCAGCAAGCAAAGCGCAGATATATACCAGGCAGCACTGGATAGTACCAGGCTCGCACAGCCCCAGATTTCAAATGAGGTAGTCCACGACATCCTTCAGCAGATCCCCTCTCCCTTGGAGATATCTGTATTGCTGAAAGAAACAGGCACCCGTTATAACCAGGCCATGCTCAACAATCCAAAAGGGGTGAGCAGGTACAACACAAGCTACCAAAAAGCTGTTAACCTGGGCATATACGGTACAGACCTTGGCTACACCAATATTTATGAGCAAAACCAGGATGCCATCTTTTACCTGAACTCCATTAAGCAGCTTGCCGACGAGCTAAGTATTGGCCAGTTCTTTGATTTTGGCACCATTAAGCGTTTAGCTACAAACAGCAGCAACCTCGATTCGCTGCTCTACCTTACTACCAAGAACTTTAACAACATTAACGGTTTTCTGCAGGAGCAGAACCGCTCTAACCTAAGCATACTTATCCTTACGGGTGGCTGGCTGGAAGCCCTCCATATAACCGCACAGGTAGCGCAAAGTAACCCCGACAATCAGATTCTGATTGAGCGTATTGGCGAGCAAAAAATGATCCTGGATAATATTATGCTGCTGCTAAGCTTCTACAGCGAAAGCAATGCAAACATGGCACAGTACTTGCAGATGTTCCAACCGTTAGCCGAAGCTTACGAAAAGGTTCAGATCATCAATACCTACGCTGAGCCTACTTTTAAAGAAGTAAATGGCATGCTGGTTGTGCAAGACAACAGTACCAGTGAAGTAAAAATCACCGCCGAGAACCTCAAGGAAATATCAGCTACTACTCAAGCAATACGTAACAAAATCATTAACTAGAATGGATATGAAAAGGATTTTCGCAACGTTTGGCTTTCTGGCATTCATTCTGTTAGCAGCCAATACAGCCTCAGCTCAATGCGGCGCCTCCGATATGGCGGACAACTGCATTACACAGATGAGTGACGGCTTTAACTTTGTGAAAAGCTTTCCGATTGATGGAGAGAAAGGAGCCAAAAATAAGATTGAATACTCTTATGTATTTGCTAAAGGCACCGAGTACGCCATTAATATTTGCACCGGCGGCGAAGCCCCCGATGGTATAATAGTAAGCCTCTACGACTCAAACCGCAGGCAGGTAACTACAAACCAGGCAAATGGTAAGCTTTTTAAAGGTGTGGTTTATAACTGTAACTCAACAGGCATTTACTATATAACTTTCACCTTCAAAGATTCTAATGCGCATTGCGGTGGTAGTGTGCTGGGCTTCAGACGATGATAAAAAACTACTAATCATAAGGGCAGGGACTAGCATCCTGCCCTTTTTTGTTTTATTTGCGCTCTTATGAAACAGCATTCCCTTCGCTTTGAGTTTGAGGCACGGTATAGTACTTTGGGTGAACCCGGAAACAAGGCATGGCTGGTGTGCCACGGCTATGGCCAGCTGGCTTCTTACTTTATCAGGCACTTTGGTGCGCTGTCAGATCTTGGACATTATATAGTTGCACCGGAAGGCTTATCGCGCTTTTACCTGCAGGGCCACAGTGGCCGCGTAGGTGCCAGCTGGATGACCCGCGAAGAACGCCTGACCGACATTGAAAATTACCTCCACTACCTGGATGCCGTAGCGGTAGATTCCGGTCTGTCGCAGGCTGCCGAAATTAACCTGCTGGGTTTCTCTCAGGGGGTAGCTACCATAAGCCGCTGGGCCATGCATACATCAATATCCTACCGGAAGCTGGTGCTTTGGGCAGGGGTTTTTCCACCAGATCTGCCCCCACAGCTAAGCAGCAGCCGACTGCAGCAGGTAAGTTTGGTCCAGGTGTGGGGAACGCAGGATCCTTTCCTGAAAAGAGAAGAAACTGAAAAGCAGACCCTCTTTTTACAATCCCTGAACCCCGGGCACTACAGTGAATTTAGTTTTGAGGGTGAACATAACATGCACACTCCTACCCTGCTTAAAGTAGCAACAGCTCCTTAAGCAGTAAATGTGGTGGTCATTTACGCTACATCAGCATTACTGATTTCTGGAAGATCTAAGCAAACTGTATAATAAAAAGCACTCATTTCTAGCATAAGCTGCAAAAACTAAAAAAAAAGCACGTTCGGTTGAGCTACTGCGCTAAGCTTGCTTACTTTGAAATTGTATAAAACACATGCGAGCACTCCTGGTACTTTTGCTGTTATTTGCAATGGCTGTTCCTGCACTGGGACAGCCCACAGCCTTTTGGCTGGAGGGTACCGTGCATGGATATGAATGGGATCCGGGCAGAGGCGGCCTGCTGAAGAAAAATAAACCTGCCGTTTTTGAAGGTACCCTGGAAGGTGTGCGCATTAGCCTTTACCAGAACGACCAGCTGGTGGAAGAAGTACTTACAGACGAAAAAGGGAATTATAGCCTTCCCCTGGACTTCAACAAGCTCTATACAGTTATCATCGCCAAGGAAGGATACAACAGAAACACCCTGATGATAGACACCCGTGCACTGCCCAAAAACATACAGCAGGGTGGCTACCGCTTTACGGGTGCCGAGTTTGTATCAAACAGCTTTAAGGGCGGGCAGGATAAAAGCCTGCATCGCTCGCTGGGCCGCCTGTATTACAACCCTTCCCAGCAACAGTTCAGCCTTGCGCCAACAGACAATAAATCTATCGGAGGCTCATCCAGTGGATCTCATACTGCAGATGCAGCCATGGAGCTGCTGGACCGGGCCCTGCAGAAGAATAATGCAGCAATAGCCAATTATAAGCCTGAAAAAAGCCGTACTACTCCCCAAAGGAGATCTACACAACTCCCTGCCGCTGCTGTACCTGAAGCTGCATTTTTAAGCCCCGACAGCCTGACAGAAAATAGAGAAAACAGGCTAACGATTTCCAGGAAGCTAGATTTAGGTCCTTCCATAGAAGGCAATGTTGCCGATACAGGTGTTATCTCTACAAAGCAGGAAGCACTGCAACAGGCAAAGGAGCAGCTTGCAATAGATAAGCTACTGCAACAGACAAAATTCGACAGCCTGGAGATTTTAAAACGTGAAGCGCAGATACAGGCAGCCGAACAAGAAATCTATAATGCCCGCCTGCTTATAAATACTCAGCAAGACAAATTACAGGCTCAGCGCAATTCGCTTATTCTGCTGGTGCTCTTACTCATGCTACTCATGGGCTTTCTGTACCTGGTGTACTCCTACTACCAGAGCAAACAGCTTAATAACTCAATTCTGGAGCAAAAGAACAAACAAATTACAGACAGCATCAACTATGCCCAACGCATACAGCAGTCTATCCTGGTAGGTGAACGTACCCTTAAAAGCCATCTCTGCGACTCGTTTGTACTATCGCAGCCACGTGATATTGTAAGTGGCGACTTCTATTTCTTTCATCCACATCAGGATGGTTACCTGCTTGCCGTTGCAGATTGTACCGGCCATGGTGTACCCGGTGCATTTATGTCGCTGATTGGCCACCGGCTGCTAAGAGAAATTGTTGCTGAAAAAGGAGTAACTGATCCTGCCAGCATACTGGATATGCTGGATACACAGGTACAGGAAGTACTGCAGGGTGAAAAAGATGGCGAAATTTTACAGGATGGCATGGACATATCGGTATGCCTCATAGATCCGGCTAACCGCACCATTACCTTTGCTGCAGCCATGAACCCGGCTTATTTAATAAACGGCTCCACATTGCAGGTGCTGCAGGCAGATATTAATTCAATAGGCGGCAAAGTTTTAAGGAACGGCCGAAAGCGAAGTTTCACCAATAAAGCCATTGCCTACTCAAAAGGCAGCATGCTGTACCTTTTTTCTGATGGCTACATGGACCAGTTTGGTGAAGCACAGGACCAGAAATTTAACACCCGCCGCTTTAAGGATATGTTAATGCAGATGCAGTTGTTGCCTGCAGAAGGCCAAAAGGAAATGGCAGACCAGACACTTAAGGGGTGGCAGGGCAAAATACGGCAGACAGATGATATTATGCTGCTGGGCATACGCCTGCCCTAAGACTTGCAGAAGCCAGTAAACAATTTAGATACTGTATGCCTGCATAGAAAAAGGCAGATCAACCAGGCTCTCCATTTCACGCCCTTTCATCTCCATCAGCTCGTCGTCCTGGTTATAGCTCCAAACCACCTGCACTTCTTTTCCCTCCTGCCTGTGCAGTTCTTCAAGCTTCAGCAAAATCATCAGTATCTGCTTTACTGAGCTTGAATTAAAATACTCCAGTTCTATGGTTAAGAGGGTAAGCGCTGGCTGTGCAGTTTCTGAATAACGTTCCACCCAGTCTATCAGCGGCATGTAAAAATACTCTGCATTTTCAGGAAGTGATCTGCCTGTTATGGAAAGGGTTCCATTCGGATCCAAATTTACAGCCGGGGTATCGGGCTTGCGCTCCAGATTTATAGGTTTAAGCATTGTATTATTTTCTGTCAGATTGCGGTACTTAAGGTAAAGAAAGAATGATGATCATCTACCGTTACAAAACTAAAGTCAAATGCGCCACTGCTGTAGCGTCCTGTTTCTATTAAGCCTAAGCCTGCGCCTCCTTTGGTGCTGGCATGGGTATTTCTTAATTCCTGCTTGTATAAATGCTGCAGTCCTCCTTTATCCAGTGCATTTATCTGTAAAAGGTGCTGCCGCAAAGTGGGTATTTTTTCCTGGGCAACAAAATTGCCGGCACATAATAAGTACTGACCTGCTGTTCTGCAAATGGTTAACACCCCTTCCTGGCGGCCGTGCCAGGCTGCTCCATGTTTCATAATGTTCTGAAAGAGCTCAACCAGCACATACAAAACCGCCTTCTGCTTGTACATGTTAGGCCCCTGCCGGCTCATGTTATGTTCTATCATCTCCAGCACCGGCAACATGGAGTCTTGTGAGAAATCGCTTTTATAGAGCAAAATAATCTGTTCTTCCTGCAGGCTTTTGTAAAGCTGCTTTGTTACCGGCAGCGAGGCCACAGGCTGTTGCAGTGCTTTTTCCTCCTGCATGTGCAGCTGAAAGAAAAAGAGTGAGTGAGCCTCATCCCTTGTCTCAAAATCAAACTGAAACTGCTGGCCCGACCGGCGTGCCATCTCAATCAATCCCAGCCCTGCGCCACCCTTTTCAGAGTATTCTCCTCCGGGCAGAATATCAAGATACATTTTTTTTAACTCTACATTATCGAGGCGGCTTAAATTTCCAAGCTTTGCCTGCAGGGGTCCTACTTTTTCGTTACGGACAAGGTTAACAGAGGCTACCGCATATTTTTGGTTGTGGTGCCTTACCATAAACATAGGCGAAGCATGCTGCAGACCGGCCAGCCCCGGGGGGTGTACCTGGTGCCTGATCACATTCTGAAAACACTCGGCTATCAGAAACCCGATCTTTCGGTTTACCTTGCCACCGCCGGCTTCATGTAACCTCCTGTCATTTAAGGCAATAAGTTTTTCAGTAATATTATCGCTAACATCACCCAGGTAAAACAGGCTAAGGCTATCTTCCTCAAGTGCCTGATAAAACTCATACACTTTAAATACCAGCATGTTTCTTTTTGCCCTTCCTGATTTATAGTAACAGCTTACCCACTAAAAATAGCATTATTTATTGATAAACATACACAGAACTTAAAAATAAAAATCTAAGGGCTGTATTATGCCTGTACCTAGCCCCTTCTTACCACTGTGGCACTGGCCTGATCGGTTGGCAGCAGCACCAGGTCGCTGATGTTTACATGAGCAGGAAGCTGCAGGATGTATAAGATCACGTCGGCTACATCCTGGGGCTTAAGCGGCTGCATACCCTGGTACACCTGCTGGGCACGGCCTTCATCGCCCTTGAAGCGCACCACAGAAAATTCGGTTTCTACCAGCCCCGGATTGATGGCCGTAACCTTAATGCCATAGGGGTTCAGGTCCATCAGCATTCCTTTATTAATGGCATCAACGGCATGTTTAGAGGCGCAATACACATTACCCTTTGGATACACCTCTTTACCCGCTATAGAGCCTATATTCACAACATGCCCCTGCTTACGGCTGGTCATTAGCGGTACTACAGCCTTGCTTACATACAGCAAGCCTTTTACATTAATGTCTATCATGGCATCCCAGTCGTCGGGGTTTCCCTCCTGTATGGTATCGAGGCCATGGGCATTGCCGGCATTGTTAATGAGCACATCGATGGTAGCAAAATTTTCCGGCAGGCCCTGTATAGCGCTCTGCACCGCCTCCCGCTCCCGCACATCAAACACCAGGTAGTGTATATCTGTAATGGAAGACAGCTCCCGGCTTAGCTCCCCGAGCCGCTCTTTGCGCCTGCCTGTAACTATTAGCCTAAACCCATGCTGTGCCAGCAACCTGGCCGTAGCCAAGCCTATGCCTGAGGTAGCGCCTGTTATTAAAACTGTTCTTTTATTCATGTCTGATAGCTTAAGTGGTGGCAAGATAAAAAGTGGCAGGCATAAAAATAAAAAACTCCGGGCCTAAGCACCGGAGTCTGTTCTTAATTAAGCTAATATTTTTGCTGATGCGCTGCTGTTAGTTAAACACCAGGTAAATGCCAATTACCTGCGTGCCCATCCTGTCAAAAGCGCGGCTCAGGTTGTTGTTTCTACTATCCAACACATTGGTGAGCCCGTAGGAATACCGGATTTCAGGAGAAAATTTGAAAAGAGGAAAAAAGAAGTCGGCACCAAAGCCAACATCGGCAGTGGTATTGTTGCCATTCAGGCGCAAGCCGTTTTCGCTGTTTTCTTCCTTTTGCTTTTTACCCGTTACGTCAATAATCTGTGTAACGCCCCCTGTAATAAACATGCGGTGGTTGCCCCTTCGCATCGATTTATACTTAAAAGAAATGGGTACATCTACCGTGGTAAAATCTGCCAGGGCATCTTTCACGGCCTCGTCATTAGGAGTAGTAGTCTGGAACGAAAGCTTGTAATCGTAAAAGGCTACCTTTGGCATCAAACGGATATCCAGGTATTGTGCCACTTTAAAGTTGGTAAGAAAACCTATGGAAAAGCCAAACGGGCTACCCGTTGTGATATTGATGGTATCGCTGAACGCCGGGCTAGTAAAGGCTTTGGAAAACTTTGGTCTAAGGCTGGAGGTGTGCCCTCCCAGTAAAAAACCAAACGAAATAAAGCGCGTTTCGCCATAAGAAAGGTTCTCCTGATTCATATTCACAGTTTCCTGCGCCTTGGCAGTAACAGCAAACATTGTAAGCAGTAACAGCAGCGCTACTTGGAGGCCACGTAAATTGCGCTTACGCCAAAGGTTAAAGATTTCCATTCTGTTTTTGTATATCCTGTTTCTTCCAATATCTTCAAAAAGTCTGTACCATCGGGGAATGCCTGCACAGACTCCGGTAAGTACGTATAAGCCGACTGATCCTTTGAAATCATTTTGCCAATACGTGGCAAAATATGTTTAAAATAGAAGTTAAACAATTGCTTTAGCGGGAAAGTACGCATGCGTGAAAATTCAAGAACGGTAATAACCCCTCCGGGCTTCAGCACCCTGTTCATTTCCCTCAGGCCTTTCTTCAAATCTTCAAAGTTGCGTACACCAAATGCAACGATGGCAGCATCGAACATATTATCTTCAAAGGGCAGGTTCTCTGAATCTGCCTGAATCATTTCTATGCGATCCTCCAGCCCCTGCTTCTTTATTTTCTGGCGCCCAACCTCCATCATTCCTGCCGATATATCAACGCCAATTATTTTATCAGGGGCAAGTACCAGGGCTTCCATGGCAAAATCGCCGGTACCGGTGGCCACATCCAGCAGCAGCTGCGGCTGTGGCTTACGCTTCTTTAGCATTTTTATGGCCTCTTTACGCCACAAAACATCAATTCCAAGGCTAAGCAGGTGGTTGAGCAGATCGTAACGGGGGCTGATGTTATCAAACATGGTAGCCACCTGATCCTTTTTACCTTTATTCTGGTCTTTATATGGTAATACTGTCATAGAAAATTTTTGAATCAGCCGATGGTTCACTCTTTTTTCACCACCTGCGCATCAAAATTAAAAAACACGGGCTAAATACCCGTGTTTTCCACTAAAGCTTTCTATAAACTTATTGCGTGGCTACTGCTCCACCCTTGCTAACAATTCTGAATTCTACCCGCCTGTTCAGCATCCTTCCTTCTTTTTCATCGTCGTTAGAGGCAATTGGGCGCTCCTCGCCCCAACCTTTGGCACTTACGCGCGATTTGCTGATTCCTTTCTGTACCACATAATCTACCACAGCCTGTGCACGGCGCTGCGAAAGTTGCTTGTTGTACTCCTTACCACCTACATTATCGGTGTGGCCGGATATTTCAACTACCATGTCAGGGTTTTCATTTAACATGCGCTCCAGCTTGTTCAGCTCGTCGTAAGAATCTTTCTTAAAGGTGGCATGGTTAAAATCGAAATAAATATTCCTTAATACTGAAGTGAAGCCGGTTTGCAGGCGGTTCAGCTCTATGCTCCTGTTAATCTCCTGCGCCTGTGCGGTGGCTGCAGGTATGGTAAGCTTAAAGTTTTTGAACATATAGCCATCTTTCTCCACGCTTAGCACCATCTGCACAGGCTGTTTTTGGGTGGTGGTAAACTTATACTCTCCCGGACCAGTGGCAGATTTGCCCGCAAGCTGGTTATCAGACAGGCGGCGGAGATTAACATTAGCCTCCAGTGGCTGGTCAGTTTCATCATCAATAATGCGGATGGTAAGCGTAACAGGCATTAGCTCAGGTGCTGCTGCAGGCTTGGGTGCCTGTGCAACTTTCTGTTCCTGCACAGGTGCCTTTTCCTCAGGCGCTGGCTTTGGCTCCGGTTCTTTTTTCTCGGGCTCCTGCTTAGGCTGCGGCTTGTTTTGTGCTAACACAGGTTTTTCATCGCCATCAGGAAAAAAGTTAACCATATAAATATCGGTATAACCCTGTCCGTCGTCTCTCACCGAAGCATAGTATCCTCTTTTACCATCTTTGGTAGCTACAAAGAATACATCTTCATCAGGGGTGTTAATGGGGTAACCCAGGTTAACAGGTTCGGTCCACTGGCGGGCGGTGCTGTCGTATACACTTTTAAAAATATCATAGCCACCCATGCCTCTGCGGCCACGGCTACTAAAATATAGCGTTTTGCCGTCGTAGTGGATAAATGGGCTTTCGTCATCAAACTCGGTATTAATGTTGGCTCCCAAATTTTCTGAGCGGCTCCACTTACCATTTTTATCCTTTTTGCTCATGTATATATCAAGCCCGCCCAAACCGCCTGGCCTGTTGCTGCTGAAAAACATCAGGTTGCCATCTTTGGAAACCGAAATTGACTTCTCGGCAAAGCTGGAGTTGATAAAATCGCTTAGTGGCTGCGGGTATGCCCAGGTGCCATCTTTTTCCTTGGTAGAAAAGAAAATATCGCCGCCGTTATCGTAACGGTACAAGTAAAGAGTATTACCATCTGCAGAAAGAGAAAGGTTACTGTTGTGGTACTTATCGTTGATAGGCTCTTTAATGTTTTTGGCGGCTGTCCATTCGCCATTGACCTTTTCTGAGTAGAATACATCTTCGAAATAGAAGTTGTCGGAATCCACGTTTTCGTTCAGGTTTTCTTCCTGGCGGCGGGTGGTAAAAATCAGGATCGTTTCATCTTCGTTTAGCACCGGGCCATAATCAGGCCAGATAGAATTTACTTTTTCGGAGATATTTACGATTGAGTAATGTTTTGGATTTTTTGCGTATTCTAAACCATTCTGACATTCTTCTATTCTGCGCTCTACATCTCTGAGTTGTATTTTATCCTGCCCCCTGTAATTTACATCTGAGAGTGTTTTCTGCTTATACTGATTATAGTATTTAAGCGCCTCCTCGTACTTAAGGCCATACTGAAAGCCCCTGCCGATAGAATATAGCAGGTCGTAGCGGAAATTTGGATCCTGCTGATACACCCGCAGGAAGTACTTCGCAGAGCGCTCCTTGTTAACAGATTCCAGGTAGGTCTGGCCCGTCATATAATTGGCCCAGATGTTATTAGGATCCAGGTTTGCCGCCACTTCGAACTGCTCCCGGGCCTGCACAACTACTTTTGTGCTTTTTAAGATTTCCTGGCCAATTTCATAAAACTGTTCAGCCAGCTCAACGCTATCTGCCTTGGTTGCCGCCATTTGTGCATGCGCTACGCTACCGCTTATGTTTAGCAGTATTATGAGCAGGCAGGCACCAAAATATCTTTTTATCATTGGTTTACGGGGTATTCCTTCTGAACTTCCAGACTAATGAGTGATCAATTTAAGCCGCTTTCCCTAAATAATCCAAAAGCAATTTAGGCAGTAGCTTTTTAGCTATGTAAGACATCCAGCACTTTTGCACTTTTATCATAGAACTCGTACACATATTAACCTACTCCTTTATGTAAAAAGGGATAAGCACCTTATTTGCTGCTGGCTATAAGAAATCGTAAATTGCACCCAATGCATAACCTGGACGCTCAATTTATTATCAGCAACAGCACCGTTGCCGGTTGCCCCCCTCCTACTTTACCGGAGTACGCCTTTATTGGACGCTCCAATGTTGGCAAGTCTTCTCTGATAAACATGGTGGTAGGACACCGAAAGCTGGCCAAAACATCGGGCACGCCCGGTAAAACCCAGCTTATAAACCATTTTATTGTAGAACAGCAGTGGTACCTGGTAGATTTACCCGGCTACGGTTTTGCAAAAGTAAGCAAAACGCAGCGTGCCAGCTGGACTAAAATGATAAAAGATTATTTAGAGCAGCGCCAAAACCTGCTGTGCCTTTTTGTGCTGCTGGACGTAAGGCTGGAGCCACAAAAAATTGACCTGGAGTTTATGCAATGGATTGGCAAAAACGGCCTGCCTTTTGCTATGGTCTTCACCAAATCCGATAAGCTCTCCGGATCCAAAGTAGACCAGAACGTGGCTGCGTATAAGCGCAGCATGCTTAAAGACTGGGCAGAACTGCCTCCTTACTTCGTAACCTCTTCCGAAACTGGAAAAGGAAGGGAAGAGCTGGTTGATTTTATTCGTCAGCTGAATAGAGATTTCAAGAATTAGCCGTAATATGGCAACCCTTTTTAAATGACTGCATATAAAGGAATAAACTAGGTATGGAATTAAAAGAAATTGCATCAATTGCCGGAAAAGGCGGTCTTTACCGCATCGTGAAGCCAACCCGCAGTGGCGTAATCGTAGAATCTATCGATGATAAAAAGCAACGCCTGGTGGTAAATGCCAACCAGCGGGTATCTGTGTTAAAGGAAATCTCCATATACACCAATACTGCCGAAGGCACAGAGCCGCTGCAGCGTATCTTTGAAAAAATTCACAGCGAATTCGGTGATGATCCGGGCATTGACAGCAACTCTTCACCTGAAGAGTTAAAAGCATTTTTACAGCACATTTTGCCAGATTATGATCGTGAGCGGGTGTATCCTTCTGACATTAAAAAGCTGGTAAGCTGGTATAAAATACTGCTGGAGAATGCGCCCGAAACGCTGCAGGAAAGCAAAGAAGAGGCGCCAGCTGCTGAAAAAGAAGAAAGCCCTGCTGCCGAACAATCAGATAAGGCTGAAGAGCCGGAAAAAAAGGAAAAGAAAGCAAAAACTGCCAAGGCAGAAAAAGAAGAAAAGTAATACTGTGTATACAGGTTTAATGTATATCAGAAAACCCCAGGAAAAGAAAAAGGCTGCTCTAATCAGAGTCAGCCTTTTTAATTTACAACCTAAATTGAATAAAGTGCTTATATTGCGTCAGAAGGCGGTTTTTAAGGTTTAAAACCACTTTTAGTAAAATCTATACAAACATAAATAACATGTTTGTAAGAGATATTTTAATAAATCTTTACTAAATTTTGACCTATGGACGCAAGCAAAAACATTAAACGCTACCTGCACAACGTAAGCAAAAAAACGGGGATGGGTAATATTGTAGTCTACTACAGTAAGGCTGGAAAAATTAAGCATTGGAACACTTCGGTTAAAATCTCTGCTGATAAGTGGGATGCTAAGAACCACCAGCCAAAGAAAAACGGACTATCAGCAACAGATTCTGCAACTGTAGATTCTCTCTATAACAATATCAGCAGTATTATCACCACCTACCAGTTTAAATACAATTCCTTACCACCAATAGAATTTATAGAAAATGAATTAGATAAACCTGAAACAGATGGTGAAGATATACACGCTTTAATTCAGGAATATCTAATTGTAAAGAAAAGAAAAACTGTAACAGGTAGTGAAAAGAATTTAAAATATTTAGGTGAACATCTAATTGAATTTGAGAAGCATAATAAAAAGAAGATAACGTTAAATTCCATTGATTATAATTTCATTGAGAAATTCACCGATTACTTTTTAAATAAGCGTAAGAAGAAATTAAATGCAAATTCTTTTAACGTTAGATTAGCAGCCTTTAAAGAATTTGTTTTGTGGCTTGATAAAAAAGATATTAAGCACAATATAAAAACAAATAGTTGGGAAAAAGTAAATGCTGCTGAAACAAATATGATTTGTCTTGAACGAGACGAGTTAGAAGCTATCATGAATTATCAGCCTGTTAATTCAAAAGAAGAATATGTTAAAAATATTGTAATTGTTTTAAGTAATACAGGTATACGTATTGGTGATTTAGCTTTATTAAATAAAAATACATGTGCAGGTGGCGTAATTAATATAGTGCCTACCAAAACTAAAAAGAAAAAAGTAAGGGCTATAATTCCGATTTCAAAAGCAGTTCAATCAGTTTTAGATAAGTATGATTACAAAATAGAATCAGTTAAATATGTTCATCTATTTACTGCTGATTTGCGGAATATGTGTAGCAAGATTGAAGAACTACAATACAATATAGATTATATTGATAGTGATGGTGAAAAGGTTAGTGTACCTAAATATTCAACATTGACTTCACATTGCATTGGAAGAAAGACGTTTTTGAATTTATGTATTCAGGCTGGTATACCACTACCAACTGTTTGCGGAATGTCTGGTCATGTGAAAATTGACACCATCATGCAGCATTATGCAAATAAATATCCTGTTAATACTGCTTTGATGTTGAGTAAAGCGTTTGAAATGTAAAGCAGATATAAACGATTTAAAGAAGGGAATTTATCATTAGATAGATTCCCTTTCTTTTTTATTATTGTTGCTTAGATAGGCTAAAAAGGCATAAAAAAAGCCTTATCATATGGTGGTGATAAGGCTTTTATATTAGTAAAGTATTTATAGTAATTATAAATCATCTATTCGTCTGCTTCTGATGTGTGATTGTACAGTTGCAACTACTGTTTTATAATAACTAACAGCTTCACAAAATACATTCTGAATTACACCATCTTTAACCCAAATATCAAAAGATAACCAGTCTGATTCGTTTTGGTTTAATCTTTGTTTTTCACCACGTTTTAATGGTCGTTGTTCAATTGGTAGTATATCATAATAAACTTTGTTATACCAATATTTAAAAAGGTATTTATTTTCTCTTTTGCTGTAACCGTCATATTCTAATTCTTCTAATTTGAATCGTACACCAGATACAATTACTTCATGTTCTGTTTTTGCACTACTGCTATTATTTATTATATCAACAACAATTCCTTCTGTTGGAAAAAACACTGCTGGTTTTAATTTCGGGTCACCTTTTTTTCTGGTAATCATATCAGATAGAGATTTGGTTAAAGTTTCTATTACAAATATCGTGTGTAAGGAATATCAATTCCAAAATCTTATAATTCTTTTAATAGATTATCAATCTTTGCTTTTCTATCCCTACCAGCCCATTTATAAAGTTCTTTAACCTGTTCGGTCTTATTCAAATAGATTGGTTTTAATAAATCTAAATTCTCTTTAGTTGTTGTAACCTGTGTGTAGTCTATATAGAATGTCATTCTTTGATAATCTAAAGTAAAATGGCTAATACGATTTAACCAGTCTTCATTTCTTTCACCTGTCCATGTATTGTAGCCAAATTTCTTTTCTAATTCAATAAAGATTTTAGCTATTCTATTTCTAAAACCTTTTTCAGTTGTCGCCTTATAAAATGTTGTAGCACCCATAGGAAGTAGTTATAATTTCTATTACAAATATCGTGTGTTAGCTACAACTTTTCCAAAATTTGTTAAAATTATTTTTAAAATTTATTTTCAAATTGTACTAAAATTACAGGTGTAGACAAATATCTTATAAATGTTTGTCTTTTCAGGGTCTAAAACCGCTTATACATTTGTACTTTTCCGCTATCTACCCTTCCCTGTTCCACGTGGAACGTGTTTATCTTTAATTTTATTGTGTTTTGGGTATTGACAATACAAAATGTTGCTGTACATTTGTGATACAAATGTTTAATAAATCAGTATGGCAAAGACTAAAGAAGAAGTGAAGAAAGAGTATCAGCAGCAATTGCTGAAAATGGATGAGTATATTAATAGTATGGTAGCTGCTAATATATCTACTGAATATATGGATGAAGAAACTAAAAGTGAATTGGGGTTAACTGATACAATTACAGTTGATGTACATATACGGTTTTCAAAACCAATATATGATGTTTGTATTCCAGTCTCAAAATTAGAATTCTTCTTAGAAGATAGGGATGGTAAATTAATTTATGGATATGTTATTAATCCAGAATCAGAAAATGGTGCTATCAATTTAGAATTCACATTTAAAATTCATGGTGGATATGATGTATATGCTGTAACAGATATGGAACGTGAAGATGTGGTATCACATTTCAGAAATATCAAAATTGATAATGTGATAGGACAATGACTACACAAGAAAAAGATACTATAAAGAATTACTTAGGTAAATTATTTAGTGGTACTGGTAGAATAAAAATAGATTGGCATGTTGATGAAGTTGGTTTAAAATGGGAAGATGATTTAACAGTAAAAGATTTAAAGTATATCAGAAAACAAGTAAAGGATAAGAATATAAAAAATGATGATGAAAGTTTAGGTAGTTTTCAAAAATTGTTCTTAGATATATCTGATATACTAACAGCAATTAGAAAAGATAAGATAGATAATCTATTAAATGAATAAAGGGTAGCCAATCAAATAGCTACCCTTTCTTTTTTGCCCTATTTAAGCCTATCTGTCACTACTTGCCAGCATTGCCAGTATCAGCACCTTCTTCTGTCTTATCTTCTCTCTAAGGGCTTGTAATTGCTTCTTCTTTGGTGATTCTCCACCTGCTGGTTCTTGTTCTTTAATCATAATATCAGATTAGTTTATAGTATATATTAATAATGAAATCTGGCTTTAGTACTACGTAAAGAACCTTTAGTACTATGGAAAGAACTTTCATAAAATCAGACAAACATATATAAGATATTTGTGAGGTACATTTATATGTTGTTACATCTATAGTTTGGGACTATAGATAGTTGTAAATTGCATCCATTAACAACTACTATATGATTATGAAAGACAAAACAGTAAAGATTAATGGTGTAGAATACAAAGATGGTGTTGCTACAAAGAAAGTATTTGAATTTAGTGCTGATGAAATCCGTAAAGACTGTGTTATTTCAATTCTGGATTCAGTCTACAGGCTTTTCCTATACCACACACCAGAAGAACAATTAGAACTGGCTAAATATTACGCTGGTGAATTAGGGTATAAGTTTGAGATAACACCAGAAGATGTTGCTGAATTTAATAAAGGTGAAATCCTTTGCACTGGTGATTATATAGATGAAGGTTGGTATTATAACCCCAAATTGAAAGCAAGAAAAACCAAATTAAAAAAATTAAATGGTTGATGAAGCAACATTAAAGAAGTTCCAGCTTCTGAACAGCATACAACACCACTTTATAGGCAAACATGTAGCGACCAATGCGCAGTACCTTGAACGTGTTGAGTGGGTAAGTAAAGAACCAGCTGGAATAACAGAAGATGATGTTGAATACTGGATTGATTACATACACCATAAGCAGCGTATAAGCTTTGATGAATGGAAGAAGCGTAATAGAAGTAGCCGAATCAGCAGAATAGATAAAGGGTTAGATAATTAACCCTTTTTTCTATGTTATAAGCCCGTATAACCATTGCAACAGATGCCATAGGGCAGATAGTGCCACTAATATTAATACTGTCTTAAAAGCTATCTTATGCAGCCAATGCCCATTATAGTCACCGTTATATGGATTATGCTTTCTTCTTCTTCTCATATAGAAAAAGGTAGGCTATTAACCTACCTTAATAATTTAGAATCCTAATACAATCTTTAATATATCCTGATGGTATGTTTTGACCTTACCAAAGGTGGTACTATTGGTATCATAGGTTTCATAGTTCATACCATTAGAAACCCTCACACATTGTTTGCCTATTTGGGCTAATATATGGTTAGGTTGTGATTTTCTTTTATGTAAAGAGATATAACCAGCAACAGTATAATAATTAATCTGGTGTGTTTGATTTGTAATACTGTTAGTTAGTAACTGTATATCCTGCTTTAACTCACTTTTAGTTTCAGCCAGTTCATTTTGTATCTGCTGGTGCTTTCTTTCCATATCCACTAACATTTGTGCATTAGCTAATAACTGTTCAGCAGGTGATAACGCTTTAGTGGCTTTCTTTTCCATCTCAATAAAGTATTGTCTAACCTGTTTACCTTTATCTGTTCTTGCAAGCATTGATAATTGTTTAGCAGTATCTAAGGTAACAGCATAATCAGTTGTAGGTTTACCAAAATTATTCACGACATCAGGTCGAATAGGGATATAATCTTTATGTTCATCAAACATAGAAAATAAGTTATTCTTTATCCACCTTGAATATTGTGATTCAGCCAATTCTAATACCTGATATAGTTCTTTCATAGATACTACAGGTTCACCATTACGTTCTGTTATTTTAATTAATTCGTTCATTGTTTTAATTTTATTTGTTAATGGTGATTGTATAGTCTCATATACCAATAGTTTTAAACCAGATAAAAAATATTTCAGAAATAACACTTTATTTTGGGTCGTAAATTAAATACAATAGCTTTATACGCTGGTGTTCAACTACTTACACATTTTTCTACCACTTTTCAGTAAACTAATAGTAAAATATAGCTGAAATTATGGCTTGATGTGGCTGTATTAGGTGCTGGTGAAATCTATAACTAAAAGCTTAGTTTGAAAGTGGGTATGTGTGGCTGTGGTTTGCTTGATAGTAATACTATCATTTATGCTTGTATTACGTGCTAAGGCACATTATAAGCAATACCAGCTGGTACACTATCATAATTATTTAGAATTAATTAGGCATAAAAAAACCCTATCAGAATAATTATTTGATAGGGTTTTAGATTATGTATAAGCTAATTAAGCTGCTACTACTTCTTCTTTCTTACGTCTTCCTCTTTTCTTACCAGTTGATTCACTACCTGCAGTAATAGTGGTTGATACTTCTGGTGCTTCACTAACCACTTTATTCATCTTATCAAAGAAATCAATTAGTGATTTAACTTCATCAATGTTATTTGCTTGTTTCACCACTCGCATTTGAAGCGAATCAATTTCTGATTGTAAATACTGCTTTAATGTTGCCATGATTGAAAGAATTAAAATGTTTAATACAATGGTAAATAAAATTATTTAAAAAAAGAAATACCAAAATAAAACTTTAATAAAACTTCTTCTATAAAGTTCATGGAAGAAGAAATATTTAAAGATATTGTTGGGTATGAGGGATTGTATCAAATATCAGATAAAGGAACAGTATTAAGTACTTTACCAAAAAGAAAACCAAAAGTTTTAGCTATATCTATAAAAGGAAATGGTTACATACAGTACGGTTTATTTAAAAATGGTATTAGAAGTTATAAAGGAGTGCATAGGTTGATAGCAGAAGCGTTCATACCTAATCCTGAAAATAAATCAATGGTAGACCATATAAATAACTTACCTGAAGATAACAGGATTGAAAATCTTAGATGGGTGACATTAAGAGAAAACCAGCAAAACCAGTTAAGGAATAAAAAAGGTAACACTTCATCAAAATATGTTGGTGTTCATTGGAATAAATCCGCAGGTAAATTTAGTGCTGGAATTAAAGTAAATGGAAAAAATAAACATTTAGGTAGCTTTGTTGATGAAGAAGAAGCTGCTGTTGCTTATGATGATGCATTAATTGATATAGGTTTAGAACCTGTAAACTTTAAAAAGGTAGCTTGATAGGCTACCTTTTTTATTCATCTTCTGATATTATTTTACTTATCTTAATTTTCCTTTGTAGTGTTTCTAATTCCTTTTGAATTTCTTCTACAGGTTTACCATCAGGTGTTAGTTTTGTTTTAGCTGGTTGGCTTAGTATCTCTATATATTCAGCTTTAAATTCATCGGGTATATCATGAAGAAAATAATTATAACCAGTAAACGCATCTTCATTAGCTGATACTTTTAACCGTTGCTTATTCCTCTTCTTCATCATTTGCCAATATATTTTTTATCTTTTCTGTTCTCTCTGCAGCTATTCTTTTAGCTTTTTCATCTGGTGTTTCTTCATCATCAAATGTACCCCATGATGCACTACCCATATTTATTATCTCTTGAAAATAAAAATCTGTTTTACCCGACCTTCTATCAGTAAAGATTACACCATATGGTGGTGATGATACTGGTGCTTGTACTTTCTTTGGCTGTTTCTTCTGTTGGCTATTCTTTAAATAGTCTTTTGCTAATAGTCCTTTTTTATAGTTATTCATTTAAAATATTTTTTATTTTATCCCTTCTTCTTTCTGCCAATATTTCATCAATAATATCAGCAGCTTCATATTTATCTATAAACAATCTTGTACCAGAAACACCAAATCTAAAATAATCTGATGGTAGCTGAAATAGTTTCTGTTTTACAACTTTCAAATCAGAATTAACATTACTGATGTAAATTCTAAATTCTCTTCTTCCTAATATCCTTAAATACTCTATTTCTATATTCATTTCATTTAATTAATATTTTTAATATAGTCCATTCCATATACCGTAAATGATAAGAGAAAAACATACTATTATAGTTAGTGATATAAATATAATACCAATCCATTTGTATATACTTAGCAGTACCTTATTTTCTGTTACCATGTTCTTATATTCTTTTTTATTAGGTATTCTTTTACTTCATTTATATATCTTTCTTTGTATGGTATAATACCTTCAGGGTGACCTGTTAGTATTAATTCATCTTCTGTTGCCATGATTTTCTTGTATAGGTTCCTTAAATCATCATCCAGATACTTTTGTATAACCTTTAATTCTTCAAATCTTCTATCTAAATCATTCATTCTAAAAGTGAATTAATTTTTCTTCTTCTTTCAACCTGCAGAAATAAAGCATCAGATAATTCTTTGATTTTTGTTTTCTTATCATCTAATTCTTTTTGAATCTTCTTTTTCTTTTTCATATACATCATTTTGTTTTATAATAGTATATATCTATTTCAGAAAATGAAAAATGTGATTTCATAAAACTTTTTGGTTTTATTTTATACTATATCTATGGAAGAATTCAAAGATATAAACGGGTATGATGGCTACCAGATTGGTAATCTTGGTAGTATCAGAAAGAAAATGAAAATGGGTTATAAAGAGATAACCAGCCACAACAGAAAAGGGTATTGGTGTTGCTATGTTAGAATTAATGGTAAACCAATGGTATTAAATACAACACGTTTGGTTGCAGAAGCATTTGTTGATAAACCAGAAGGTTGTAATTATATACACTACATAGATGGTGATAAATCAAACTATGCTGCTGATAATCTTAAATGGGTTACCATGAAAGATATAGTGAAGGGTAAAAAGGATAAGTGTAAAAAGCCTGTAGATATGAAAGGTGTACAGTATCTACCCTATTTTAAAAAGTTTGAAGCTGTAATTAAAATAGCAGGATATAGAAGAAGTATAGGTTGGTTTAATACACCAGAAGAAGCATTTATTGCTTATCAGAAGAAGATAAAAGAATTGGTTTTGATTTAACTGGTAGTTTAACTTATTTGTTTAGAATCATTTAGATACATTAATTATATAGTTGGGTTTCCTTTAAGGGAAAACCCAACAACAAACATATAAATAAGTATAATTTAAAATGATTGAATATCAGAATCTTTATTTCTAATTCTCTTTATTATAAATTTCTTCAAATCATTTATTATAGAATAAAGAGATTAAAGAGTAAAGAGAAGTAACTATTTCTTCCCGACATTTTGCGTTTTATTTTTAAAATATTTTACTGAAACACACAACTTTTTGATTTTCCATTTCTATAAGCTGATATATAATAAAAACAGATATAGAAAATGGGACGCAAAAAGAAAATCATTAAACCACTAACATATGGTTACCTACCAATTAATTTAAAATCAGATAGCTTTAAAAACTTGGTAGATGGTACAGGATACAAAGAAAGAATACTGCTATTCTATAAAGCAGTGTTTAGTATGTATAATGCAGATGTATCAGAAGAAAAAGATTATACTGCATACATTAAAATACATTCAACACTGGTTGAAAAGCTATTATCTGAAAGGGATGCACCAACCATAGTAAAGTTTATGGTTGATAGGGATTTGATAGATATGGTTGAATGCTATTATGATGCTGATAATCCAGCTAACAGTACAACAAGAAAATTTAGAATACCACAACAGTATTTACAGTTTGATTTATTTGGTAAGAATAAGTACTACAGGAAAGTAGCTTTACACAACAAAAAAGCTTTTAACTGTGAATTGGCATATAAAAGGGAAAAGCTAAAATTCATGAATAAATCAAATGATAGTATAGTTACTAAGCTATTAGAGGTACACAAAGATTTGTATTTAGATTTGGCTTCACCAGCAGCAAAAAAGCTGGTGAAGGATAACCAATTATTTATTCAGAATGAATATCAGGTATCGTACTACAGGTATTTGAAAATGGTAAATGATAGGGACTTATACTGGTACAAAAGAGATAAATTTTCTGGTAGGCTGCATAATGCATGGGTAACACTTAAAAAGGTTAGTCATACATTATTAAGGTTTAAAGGGTTTGATGATGAATATTTAGGTGAAGTAGATATTGTAAATAGCCAACCATATTTTTCTTCTATCATCAGTGAAGAAGTAATTGGTAGAATGATACCAGAAGAATCAGCATTAGTTACTGGTATTGATTTTAATACTACTGATTGGAAAGAATACAAAGCATTGTGTTTAAATGGTACTATCTATGAAACATGGGTTGCAGCACTACAAAAATTCTTTGGCATAGACTGGATGCAGGTAATAGAAGCTAATGAAGAAATAAATAAAAAGTTAAAAAATGAAGTTGATTACAGAACTATTACACCACGTAATTTAGCTAAGAAGTTATTTTATCTTCCTTTGTTTGGGTCACAGAATTGTGTAGTATCTGAATGCTTTGATAATCGTTTTCCTGATGTATCAGAAGCCTTTAAAACAATCAAAGGTAGATACTGTAAAGCAAACCCTTCAGATAAAAATAAAGCTGGTGTAGGGTCTTATACTAACGTTTCTTGGTTGATGCAGAAGTTAGAAAGTACAGTAATGATTAATAGGTGTGTAAGTATATTATTAGATTCTGGATTAAAGATAATACCACGTCATGATTCTATAATGTGTCCTACCTCACAATTACCTGTAGTTGAACAAGAAATGAAAGAAGCTTTTGATTATTACAAATTACCATTACCAAAATTTAATACAACAATAAAAATATGATTGATAAACCTTTTCATGAACAAGAAGAATATTTTAAGAGAATTTATAGTAAAGAAACAGATGTGAATTATATAAAATTATGCATAAAAATATCAAAAGATGTTTTTAAAAGAACTAATAAAAAAATAGAGGAACGTAAAATAGAAATTTTAGAAGATAGATTATTTGAATTAAAAAGTGATGAAAGAAAAAATAAAATAAAAAATCTTCTAACAGAATAAAACTTTTTCTTTTTTCTGACTATAATAAATATAGATTCGGTTTACCTGCCAAATCTTTTAATTGAGTTTCATTTTCCTATAATAAAAGCCAGTTAAATTTAACTGGCTTTTTTCTTTTACTTCTGTATTGCTGAATTTGCCCTATCTGCTTTATCTTTTAATTGAATCTTAATATCATTGAAGTTATTTAAATTTTCAATTCTGATATTATTTAATAGGGTTAGTATTTGTTGATTTTCTTTTTCTAATTCTTTTACTTCAATCTCTACTTTCTCAACTCTAACTGTATTTGTATTCACTTTGATATGTAAATGAATTAAACCACCCATTAAGACAATTACTAAACCTGCTGCAGTCATCAACATTTTAATGTTTTCTGTTAAATTACTCACTTTGTTCTTCTTCTTTATTGGCTGCATTAGCAGTATCTTTTTTAAAGCTTTTAGCAGCCTTTATTGCTTGAATTATATGGTGTGGATATATAATATTCATTAACACCATAAATGTAACAGCAGCAGTTAAAATTGTAAAATACTTGTATGCATCATCAGCACCTGTTAATACAAATACTGCTGATATGTAGATATATAATATTGCAATTACAAAAGCTAATATTCTCCTAACAGAAGCTTTATTATCATCACCACTAAATGCTGGTGTGAACCATTGTATTAGCTTCTTCATATGCCTAATTTATATTTTGTAAAATTTGGGTTATTAACTTGTTCTGCAGGAAGAACTTTAAACCACGTTGGGTAAAACTCTCTATAAACGTTGGCTATGATTTCAAAACAGTATACACGTTTGATAGCATCTAATTCTGATTTACCAGTATAATTTTCTTCACCTAACCATTTTGTAATTAACATCAACGGCAAATGAATTAGTAAAGCAGCAACATCATATTTTTTACCTATTTGCCTTTTGATTCTACCAGCCAATACTTTAAAAGTAACGTTTACTTTGCTTCTTCTCTGTACAAGTATTTCACGTTTCCCTTTTTTAATCCATTCACTGAAAGGTGTTTTTGTGACCTTTGGGTAAACAGCTTCAACCACATATGTAACACCATCTTCTTTTAAGATAATCGCACTGTGGTTAAAATAACACCTGCTGAACAATCTGATAGCAGCACTAATATATGTTACTGCATCCTTTGGGTTAAAGTAGTTGTGTACTAAAAGCACATCACCTGTACGTAATTGTGTTTCATGAATAGTTTGCATTAAATGAATGAACCTTTTTTAATCATGTTAGATAACATGTAACATATTTGTTCTTTAGTATAGCCATTAACAGTAACTGGTGATACCTTCAAACCAGTGCTTTCAAATGAAGTACCTGCAATAGCGTTGATATAGTCTAACACACCTTCCCTATCTTGTATACCGTCATGGTTTACGGTCTCTGTTCCTTGCACCAAACGTTCAGTAAATGATTCTATCAGATTGTACTTTGTTATATCCTGAATGATAACAGGCAAATCAGAAGGGTTTACACACTTCTTCAGTAGATACTGGCACTTAGCTATTCTAAGTTTGTTAGCTGCTGTTGAATGCTTTTGAAATAAGGCTTCAGATGCTTGTAACTCGTATTCTGATAGCACTCTGATAATATCACTGGTGGTTGTACACTTCCATTTTGCCACAATTTTCTGTTCTTCTAACGGTAGGGCTACAAATCCACCAGCAGCAACCATTAATTCTTTCATGTAACTACGGGCAATAGCATAATCATCAAAGTATTTACGCCATTCAGCATTTATCTTACTGATAGTAAAGAAAGGTTCATCATTATACCAGCTATGGGTACGGTGTTGGTATTCAGCAACTGATAGGAGTTCAACAGATGGTTCATGTTCCAGAATCATTAATTGTTCAACCGTAGTATTACCATTAGGTGCATTAGTATAGGCTATATGATATAAACCATCTGGTGCTGTTACTGCAACCATTTCACGCCATGTAGATACACCATATCCTAATTCTAATGGTATTAGCTTATCAGCATTATCTTCTTTAATCAAGATATATGCAACAAGATATTTAAACTGAATACCCTGATGATACATTTTAATTATTTCAGAAATAGGTAATTCATCATCTTGAATCCAAAATGATAAATTACCTTCTTTTAAGTGTGAATTAGAATCTGAAATTACAGAGTATCTATTTATTAATTCTACGTGTTCATTTGCAACACCATCAAATTTTATTAGCATTTAATTACATTCCATTTACTAATATAAATTGGAATTGGTAATGTTGTTTGCTGCTAATATTTGCCTACCTACTGTTGCTACTTCTGTTAGATTAACAGCACCATCAAAAGTTAATGGTTTACAAGGTGTACCATCTGCTTTAACACCCCAAACTTTGCTGTAATGAAAGTGTTTCTGTGTTCCCCATGATGCAAAAGGTAAAGCACTACCTTCTGATGTATTACCGAATGTACCAGTAACACCAGATACTAATTCAGTTGGAATACTACTATCTAATGCATAATTGAATTGCCTAATTAAACTACCTGTTTCTTTATAACCTTTAACATACGCTATTTTACCAACAAAGCCAGCGTGTTGTGCATGAGTTTGATTACTACCAATAATTGTATTACCATGTGTACCAATATCTTTTGTACCTACTATATTACATTTTCCAATTTCAATACCATCAACATAAACCGTATTATCAACTATCTTGATTGATACCCATTGATTTAAAGGCATAATATAAGAATAAGTAATTGTTGTAGATTCAATATCACTACCAAATCTTTTTAATACTAATTGTCTGTTAGATGCAAGTATTGCAAATATAAATGGAGTGTTACCAGTACTGGTTGTTGTATCTAAATAAAGAAAGTTATTATAAGTTTTAGCTGTATTAGTTCCTTCAATCCTTACTAATGTTTCAAAATTGAATTTAGATATTAATGTATGTGATGCATACCAGAAAGGAACATTTGTAAAACTTATAAACTGGTGACCAGTAAAGGTTGCACATTTACTTTCAACTTTTCCAACGCTAATTATATTACTATTATCTTTATTATAGTGACCTTCTAACACACCCGCTACTGAATTAACAGCAGAAGCATTTGGTAATAATGGTGTATTATTTGGGTTTAAATCTATCTTAGCAAGTGATGAAAGCTTGTTAGTATAACGAGTTCCTAAATGTGTAATTCCATTAAATAAAACCAACTTATTAAAATATTTAGCTGGTACAAATACATCATGTGAACCAAATTTATTATTATCTTCTGTTATATAAGATTGGCTACGTGTAGAGTTAAAACCACCATTAATTAAAAACTTATTATAAGCATTAGCAATATTAACTACTGTTTTTACTCTATTTTCAAACCATGCACCACCATTTACTGAAATTTTAATTGTTTTAGATGCGCCTGAATAAACAATTTCATAATCAATAATGTCACCAACTTTTGGTACTATACCTGTTAAAGAAGTATCAGAACCAGCACCATTTGTATAGATTTGATAATCTTTACCTGTATGGTCGTATGCAAAATCTACACTATCTGTATTACTTATATGTCTATTAGTAATAAATCTTGCTGTTGTAGAAACATTATTAACATATATCTTACCTTTTAAGCTGAAATTTTTATAACCATCAGCATCAGTTGTAAATGGTATGGTAACTTCTTTAAAATCACCAATTAAAGATAGATAACCGTTAATTTCATTGTAATGAAAATCATTTTGAATATTCCACCATGTATTTTCAGCAGCACCATTTGGAACAACAACACCATGTTTACCACCAACTAATTCTGTTATAAACCTACCCTTACCCTCACTACATGGTACACTAAAAACAGGTTTTATACTGTTCTTATTAGCTAATATATAAGTTAAATTATCTTGTGAATATGGTGTTACCTGAAAATTGTATAAAGCACCATTATATGATGTCTGGTTAAATCTGGTTTGTGTACCAAATACTATATTATCAACATTTATATTTGTACCCTGATGTGTTGCTGTTTCTACACCATTAACAAATATTTTAGATACCCCTTTTAACGTATCATCAGGACTTCTATAATATACTAATGTCATGTGTAACAATTCTTTATTTGCAAATGGGTGTCTTGAATAAAATGTTGCATCTGTACTTCCTTTGAATCCAATACCACCAGAACTAAGTGATAACCAATATCCTGCGGTTGGTGTTGTTTGTTTTGGTTGGTCACCCTGAATACTAAATACCGTTCTTGTCCAGCTTTCAACCCTCCACCAAAAAGAAATAATTATTTCTTTTAAATTTAATGCAGGTACATCACCAAAATCAACTGATGCACCAGTATTAAAATCTAACATTGCACTTTGTTTTAATTGTGCATTTAGTTTAGCTTGACCTTTATAAAGTAGTGGTTTACCTAATACATCATGTGTTTCATTTTTTGCAGGTATTGTAACACCAACTGATTCTATTATAATATCTTCAATGGTTATTATACCTAAATTAGTATCACCGTTTATTGTCCACGGAATAGAACTATTATCCTGTAAAGCGGTAAACCAAACTTCAGCCTTACTTCTTGCAACACCACCAACATTTGCAATTATTACAGTATCACCATCTACAACACTCATATTTACACCACCAACAACAGCTTTATAATAGTTATTAAAGGTTTTATGTCTATGAAAAATACGTGCTGGTGATGTAACAAAATAGGTTAATTTATAACTATGTCCAGCTTTGAAAACTTTATTAGTATTAATATGAAATCCTAAATTACTGTTAGTTGTAATCCTTTCTGCTGTAAAATAATCACCATATTTAGTTATCGTTATATCTGTTGGATGTGATGTTGAAGGTGTTGTATAATCTGGTAATTGCCCTGCTTTTATACTATCGTTATAGCCTTCTGAATCTGCATAACTAAATGGAACATCACCACCTTTGTAGTGGAAAGATGCTTCAGTACCAGCACCTAAATTAATTGTTCCATTTTTATTTAATGAACAATCAAAAGCAACGAGACCTGCACCTTCTTCACATTTAAAATGATTTTCTAATGTTCTACTAACAACACCAAAATTTTTAACAGTATCTTTTTCTATTGTAGTTAAAGAACTATTCCATATTCTAAAATCATATAATTGTCCAACATAAAAATCAACACCTACTGTTTCCCAACTTCCGATAAATGAAATAGCATTACCAGTTGGAACATCAGCACCGTATTCACTCCATAATATTGTTCTATCTATTTCAGTATTACCATCAACTTCAACTTTGATAATAATATTAACATTCGCATTTCTGGTAATCTCACCATAAAGGAAATGCCATTTACCATCATTATAATTGGTTGTTCCTGTTGCTTGTATACTTTTACTAACTGCATTTATTTTACCTGAAACAATTCTAAACTCTCTAACAGCAGATGCAGACGCACCACTAAAAAAATGACCTGTTGAAGTTTGTATTGTTTTAAACCAAAAAGAAAATGTTTTTGTGGTTGTTAAGGATGCACCAGCAAAATCACGTATCAATTCTTTACCCGAAAAATTATAAGCCCTACCACCTACTACGTTTCTTTCCTGCCCTACCTCACTTTTAATATTACCAGTTTCAGATACTGGTTCTGTAAATTTCGTTAATAAATGCTGAACAGGTTTTAAATTATTATCCTTCACTTCATAATTTTATTTTTTTAAATGCTGTAATGTTCTTCTATATAGTAACCAGATTCTGTAAATCTTATTCTTAAAACGTCCTTACTATTAGGCAATATATTAAATGTATTAGACGTATTATTTAGGTTTGAAAATCTTACTGTTTTGTAACCTGTTGCGTTTTGGATTAACACCAATTTATAAATCTTATCAGCACTACCACCAGTTAATGTAATTGTTGAATTAGTATTAACTGTTAGCCTTATTTCATCTGAATCTAATGCACATGAATAAGCTAATAAAGTATCTTCATTAGCATCTGTATCATTGATATTTGCAGAACGTGTTGTTGCTGCTGCTGTTAGCTGGTTTACAGTTGCTATATTAACACCATTTATTTGTGGTGTAGCTGTAAAATTAGCTACCACATTTTTAAATACTACATTGGTATCATTGGCAGCAAGTGCAATAGGATTTGTTGCAACTGCTGGTGCTACAGATAGCTTTACTATACCTTTAACATTTGTTGAAGCATCATTTACAACAACATTTGCACCTGCAATAGCAGCATCAACATAACCTTTATCAACTATGGAACGTGTTGAATATCTTGTACTGTAATCACTTGCATACGCCAAAGTACCAGCACTAAGAGTCACTAAACCACCTGTTGAATCAATGGCTAATTTCTGTGTATGTCTTCCAATCGTAATTAAATTTGCACTAATGTTGATATTGCCAGTGTTGGTTGAAATCTGAACATTACCAGAAGGGTAAAGCATAACGTTACCATCAGGACTAATATCAGCATCACCTGTGTTCATAACTTCAAAAGCACCGTTACCATAATACCATAAACCTGAAGTTGAAATTTCTAATGCACCAGCACCAGTTAATTCTGTCCATTCAGCAATTTCACCACCTAATGTAAAATCATTACCAATTTTTGTTAAACCGTTAGAAGCTGTAAAAATTGGTGCTGGTATGGCTGAAATCAGTTCATTAACTTTTGTAGAACTGTAAACTGTGGTCACACTGGCTGCAGTATCATCAATGGTTGCACCAGCATTAGCCATAGCAGTAGATATTAGAGTATCTACCTTTGTAGAAGAATAAGCAGTTGTAGTTGAAGCCGTAGTATCATTAATCTTACTTTCAATCTTTGAATCAACTTCTGTTAACAACGCATTAATCTTTGAAGAAGAAAAAACAGTTGATGTTGATGCAGTGGTATCATTAATTTGTAAAGCAGCCTGTTCAACTGCTGAAAGTAAACCAGCTATTTTATTAGATGAATATGTTGTTGTACCTGATGCAACACTATCATTAATTTTAACAGTAGAATCAATAAGGTTCTGAACCTTTGAAGAAGAAAATACTGATGTTAATGCAACTGCTGTATCATCAACTTTTGCACCTGCATTAGTAGTCATAGTATTTAATACTTCTCTTAATCTTGATGGTGTGATTTCACCTTGAGTATTATCATGTATTTGTGTTGCTATTAGTTGTAAAATTGCATCAACATTCATTTTAGGTTAATATATTTTTTAATTGAATCCAACGCTAAACCCGTTAGAAAATGCACCAATTTTTGTCACACCCCTTATCATTTCACCAGCAGTTGTAATATCTTCTGGTATAAGTAATTCACCTGAAAATTTAATTACTGAACCTACTGTTAATATTGAATCAAACGTTAGATTATTTTCAACAAGTATTGATATTGCATCTTCAACGTTTTCTGATATTTGCAATGCTATATCAAATATGGTTTGTTCAGCTTTAACGAAATAAAAACTTTTGATTTCTGGTTTGGGCATTATATAATTATCACCAGCACCAGTATTTACATAAGTTAATGTAGTTTCAGGTTTATCTATCAAAGTTGAACCAGTGGTAAATTCAATATCAGCTAAGTAATCAACCATATAGTTATCTTGATATTCACAATTAAGTGTAGCAGGTAAATCAGCATCAATATCTAAACCATTGACAAAAGCAATATTAATAGCTTCTGATACATCACCAGTAACTTTTAAAGCTATATCAAATATTGTTTCTGAATCTTTGCGTTTATATATCTCTACTTGCATCTATATACACTTGCATTTTTTCCATATCACCAACCACTATTTCATTAATAGTAAAATTATCAGATTCTAACTGTAGTTGGATATTCATTTTTATTTCATCCTGCATACCTGAACTTTTATAGTATTGCATGATACCTACACCAACATGTGGAAATTCTTTATAAAACCCTTTATTAGCGTTTAATATATCCACTATGTGTTGTTCTTCTGATTCACCAATAACAAAGTCACCGTTGACAATTAATAAATCACCATCTTCATCTAACATAAAATCTTGGGCTTTCATACTTATATAAATAATATTTTAGGTTTAGTTTACTATGATACTGTACCTGTAAATGTGCCAACAGCACCACCAGCCGTACAAGCTGAAGTAGTTGTACCACTTACTGTAATAGTCAATATATAGTTGTGTATAACAGCAGCAAGTGCATCAGCATAAGCATTATCATCTTGTTCTGTTTGCTTTCTTAAATCCTGTATCATCTTTAAAAGATTTACTTTTAACACTTCCTTATTTAGTGCCATACTATTCTTTAAATAATTTTTTCAATCTGGTTTTGATTTGTGTAAATGCAGTAACGTTAATTGGTACACCAGTAACACCAGCACCATTACTAACTGTTAACTGTTCTATTGCACCAATCAAATCAGATAGTAGTGTATTTAATGATTCATTTTCATTTTGAATAGTATATAAATCCACTTCTGAAAACATTGATACATATGCTTCTGATTTGTTTAGATAGGAAACAATTACTTTTGAACCAACCTTTGGTATTATTCTAAATCCTTTTTCTTTATCTGCAGATAAACGAACTCCCCAAAGTTCTAACCCTTCTTTATCTAACATAACATCACAAGTATCACCATCTACACTAATAACAGTTGCAAGTGAATCATAATAGCGTTCATTAGTTTTTGCTATTTCCTGTATTGCAGTTCTTAAATTCATTCATGTTAACTTAATTTTTTACCCAAGCTGATACGCTGTCTGTAACCACCAGAACCGAATGTTGTAACTACTTTTTTTACTATGTATTTACCATCCCTTTCAGGATACTTTAAATCAACTAATTTAGCTACATCACCATGACGTACCAACGGATTACCAAAGGTTAAAAAATCACCTTCAAAACCATTATATTTCTGACGTTCTAATTGTTCATCAGCAAACTTTTTTAAGTCACTTGATGATAAGTTAAATGCAAATACATCTACTTTATCACCTTCTGAATCACCAGTTGTATATTCAATTTTTTTATTATTGCTATCTATACTTGATGCATGAACTTTAATCTTTCTATCAGCTTCTGATTTATATTCTAAATCATCTTCAATAATCTGTTTTTGAAAAACAAATTCTTTTTCTTTTCTATATGATTCAGTATTATTTGAATTGAATGATAAACCAACAAATAATTCATTATCTCTAATAAAAGAACTGATACCATATGTTTTCTTTAGTTCTTCAAAAACTGCTGTACCAGTAGAACTATCAATCATGAATTTACCTAATGATGCATCCATAGTAACGTTTACTTTTAATGGTTCACTAATCTTTGACATTAGATAATTCACAAGTTCTTTCAGGGTAACACTTTTGAAACTCTTATGATATGATACATTTTTAAAAAGATACATTGCATCCTGACAATGAATTTGTAAAGGTGTTTGTGTTCCTATCATAGTTACATAACCTTGAAAAACTGTTTGATTATTGAAATCATATCCCAACATTACCTTTACTTTATCCCCTATCTTAAATACACTATTTACACCTTCAGCTATTGGTTTACCTTGAAATTGAATCTTTGTAGGTAATGTAATAGTACATGTATCAGTAAAAGATTCATATGTTGATTCTGCTTCAAATTCTGTTACAAAATTAAATTCATGGTCACCTATTTTTATATTATTTGTTAATCGCTTCATTCATAAATTATAATTTTAATTCAATTGGTTCATCTGATACCGCATCAAATGCAAATAATTGTGTATTAGTAAAACCTTCACGTGGTGGATAACTACCGTGCCTAATCACCATTTTGTAAATGTTAAAAAGTGAAAGTAATTCTGATTCTACGGAAACAACAGGTGGTGAATTAAGTATATATTGTAACTTCTGAACATCTGAAAATGGGTAACCTTTACCAGCTTTATTTACAATAGCACCAGTAAATGTTAATTGATAATCTCCACTACTGATAAATTCTTTTACTGTTCCATCCATACCATTTACAGCAGTTTCAACAATGTTCTTTGAACGTTTAATATCTACTAATACAGTATCTAAAATAATTTCAGAACTTGGTATTGGTATTTTTTCATACTTACCTGTATTTATATTTACTTTTTCTTTATACCATTTAGGAAGGGTAATTTTAACAGTTGTTTTGATTTGTCTACCTAAAAAAGCAGCTGGATTATCACCAAATGCTTTTTCAAATATCAATGGTTTAACAAATGAATCTGCTAAACCTAATACAGCAAATTCAGCACTTTTAGCTGTTAATATTTGTGGTTTGAATATAAAATCTTGATTCATCTTAATTACTTAAATTTGTTGTAACATCTGATACACCAGATAAGACTGCATTTAGCACTTGTCTTTTAACATCATCTGTTGCTTCTTTTACATTTGTAAAGTGATTAGTGTAGTTTTCAATTAGCTTATCTATATTGAAATTATATGTGTTTGATTTACTACCCGTTACTGAACCAATAGCATCAGATAATTTAGCATCAGTTGCTTTATTACCAGCTGGTGTTGTTGGTGTACCAGTGTTGCCAGTTGTACCACCATTGGCTGCATCAGCTATTGCAGAATTTGATTTATCAAAGAAGTTCAAACCACCAAAAGGTTCTTCCATACCCTTAGCAATATCTTCTGCTAATTGTCTACCTACATCAATAGGTGATTCAAACACTTCACCAGCAAGTTTATCAACGCTTAAACTTAGCTTATCCCAATCACCATTAAATACACTTGTGATAATATCAGCAACAGCACCAAATGTTGATGTTGCCTTATCTACTACCTTATTAAACACACTGGTTATACTTACATAGAGGAACTGAACACCCTTTTGTACCCATTCTGTACGCTGATACCAATCAGCAAAAGCTTTAACTACTTCTGCTACCTTCACATAAACAAAACCAATAGCTTCTGCTAATACTTTAATCAGTGGTGATATAAACGCTATTGCTGTACCTATACCATTAAAGACTGTTTCTAAGAATGAACCACTATCTGATGTTATACCAAACACTTCTAACACTTCATCAAAAGAATCAAACAACGGACTGAAAGCATCAACTAACGGTGCGAACATAGAACCAATAGCAGCTTTGTTATTTGATATGAAGTTTACAAGGGTAACACCAGCATCTACAAACTTTCCAAAGAAAGGTAAAACAGCTTCACCAAGTGATGCACCTAAACCTTCTGCTACCCCTAACATAGTGGACATTCTACCACTGAATGTTTTAGATTGCTTATCCATCATATCACCCCACTTACCACCAGCACCACCAAGTTCTTCAAAAGCTGTTTCCAGCATAGCAAAACTAATTTTGCCTTCACTACCCATCTTTTTAACCTCGGCTGTTGATACACCCAACTGTTTAGCAAAACTTTCCATCACTGGTATACCTGATTCCACCAGCTGGTTCAAGTCTTCCGCTTGTATTACACCCGAAAGCTTGTTTTTCCCATAGATAGAAGCGAGTTCATTAAAATTCTTCCCTGTGGCACTACTGATATTACCAAGGGTGTTTAGCTTATTGGTAATATCATCAGCTTCTACACCAAAGGCTAATAGCTGTTGACCAGCTTGTATTACTTCTGCATCCTTGAAGGGTGTGACCTGTGAAAACTTCTGCAGGTCGGCTATTAAAGCGTTTCCCTTTTCAGCACTGTTTAGGAAAGTTTCAAAGCGTACACGGGTTTGTTCCATGTTAGCGCCCATGTTTATTATAGCAGCACCAGCAGCACCAGCAGCTATTACAGCACCAGCAGCTAAACCAGCAAAACCACCAAACATTGCACCTAAACCACCACCAGAACCACCAGCTTTTGAACTTCTTTGTTCAAGTTTATTTACTCTCTTTTCTAATTCATCTACACCTTTACTTGCTTTCTGTAATGGTGTGGTAAATCTATCTTTTAATTGTATTACATAATCAACAAAATTAGCCACTTAAAACAGGTTCATTTTCCTATATAAAGAGTTACCTAATTCTGTGTTTATAAAAAGAAAAAAGGTAGTTGTTAAACTACCTTATTCAAATTTCATTATACCCTGTTCAACCAACACCCATTTTAAACCATGCCATATTTCAACATAATTATCTTCTTCCAATTCATCAGGATTTAAATGCAAATGAAACCTTATCAATGCATCAATCTTTCTAAAATGGTCTAACCCTTTTTCGGTGCTTATTTCGTTATCAATTAATTTTTTTTTATAGTTACATCACTGAATTCAACATTCAATGCTGCTAACCAAGCTGCAGAAGCAAATACTTCTGAATCAGAAATTAAATCATCACCTGATACAAAAGATTTCAATAAAATAATTTCACCAATAGCAAAATTATTTCTTAATCCTTTTCTTGCTGCTTTGAATAATTCTTTTTTCAAATCAACAGAAGCTTTTGAATATTCTGCTATCAATTTAGTACCATCTTCTTTTGTAACTTCAACAATAAAACCACCATCTTTTTTAGGTGAATATTTAGCTGAATTGAAAGCAACCATTTCACCAAGTTTAGTACATACACTAAATAAAGCATCAGAATCAGAAAATAAATCATCACCTGATACAAAGTATTTTCTAACAAAATCTTCTGCTACATCAAAATAATTATCAACATCATTTATAAAACTTGTGATAACATTTTTTCTATCATCTACACTACCTTTAGCAATAATTGCTTTTAAACCATTTACTTCTACGTTATAATTCATAATACACTTTTATTTTTTAATCTTCCCTTATATAAATGAAAAAAGGAAAACTGTTTATCAGTTTTCCTTATGACTTTTATGTATTGTTAATTTACTTACTCCACACAATTTCAGATACAATAAGTTCTAATTCTGTTTCAATTAGTGTATCACCTGTTTTCATATCTCTACCATTAGATTTAAATTCACAATTCAAAATTTTATCAACTACAACACCAGTACCATTTGGTTTTGCAAACATTACTGTTATGGTAAATGGTGGAATATCCAACAATGAACCTGTAGAAGAAGATTTTTGTAAAGCTAAAATTTCATCAATATGTAAAGTTATAGAAGCTGTTGCTTCATATGCACCGTAACCACGGTTAACAGGTTTTGAACCTGCACCACGGTTATCTACTTTTTCTTGTTTATCATTATACTTAATTGCACTGATACCATTTAATGGAACGTTTGCAATAGTACATACAATATCTGCCCATGAATATGTTAAACCATTAACTAACATTTATATTATACATTATTTTTTATTTTGTAAAGCCAATATTTACTTGTATTTCACGTGCAACACCCTGTGGAATTAGCTTTACAGTTAGTTCTAATTTTGAAGTACCTAATACATCTTGTTCAGGATTAATTAGAACTTCAAAATACGATAATTCACCATCAGCTTTCATTGCTTCTAATGCTTGTGTTGCAAGCACTTCAAAGTGTGCGATAGTAAGTGCTGATAATTTACCATCAGTTAATGTTAAAGGACTCATTAAATCAGGCAATAAAGCAGTTCTAAGTGCCATTATTGACTTGTTAAGAGTTCTTACATTTTCAAGTGTAGATAAATCAGATGTTGAAATATCTGATGTAAGGGAATCAACATAGAATGTACCAGCGTAACCAGTTTGTTTTTCAAGTAAAAGGAAACCTTTATCTTTTAAATCATTCTTTTGTGTAGTTGTGATATCTCTTACTAATTCACCAGTACATAATGCAGGTACTTCTAATTCAATACCGTTTGACATATTGAATTTTCTACGCCAACCCAAACATTCATTTACCTTAGCACGGCTAACAGCACCAAGTGAAGCACCTAAAGCACTTACTGATTTACCTGAACTTGTGCGTAATGCTTTACCAGCACCAGCACCATCTTCAGCTAATACCACTGTTACATAAGGTGCATTAGATTTAGCCGTTGGGATTGTAGCAGCTGTGAATGTTGAATATTCTGCAGCGTACAATACTGAAACAGGCTTATGTTCATTGAAAAGATTTGTTGCAATAGTGTTAAGTGTTGCAACTTGTGTTGTGGCATATACCAATGCATTAGCCAATACACCAACAACTTTGATTTCACCATCAGAAAAGTTTACCAGTTTAGTTACTTCACTGAAATCATAAGTTGTTGCAGGAACTGCATTAATACTAACGTATAATTTACCATCAGCATTAACACGGAAAAATTCTGATATTTGGTAATGGATTAAACCAAATGTGGTTGATGTAATACCTAATGCTTCTGCTTGTTTAGTAGAATAAATTGTTTTGATTCTATCATTAACAGAAAAACCACTTGGTAAAGTAGCACTGTAAAATACAACACCTGTTACACCGTCAACACTTGCTAACCTCCTACCTAAACCATTTGTAGACAACACAAATTTTATATCATTTGTAGGCATTTTTTATTTCATATATTTTTTATTTTAGTAAAAAAGCCAACCAACTAAAATCATTGGTTGGCTTTTGTTATAGAGTTGTTAAAAAAAAGGATTATACTACAGCGTCTTGTGCAATTACTACAACACCTTTGTTATCTTTTCTTAGTTTAGAGAAACCAGCCCATTGTTCAAAGCTGATTGCATCACCAAATAATTGTGGGTCTTGTTCTTTGAAGTATACATTTGTTGCACCCATTGCTTTAGCAACAAATGATGGATGCCATGCAATAGCAGCTACGTTATCAGTTGCTGTACCTGCATAATCTTTATCATAAGCCAATGCAACACCAGCACCATCAGTAGTTACTAAGTTGTTTCTTTTTAGAATTTTGAAACCTGCGATTTCTGGAACCTGACCATCTTTCATTGCCAATAGGTAGCCGTTAAAAGCGTTGTTTTGAACAGCTTCAACAGCAAGTAATTCATGGTACATATCAGAAGGAAGTGCTAAATATCTATCTGTAGATGGTACACCTTGTTTATCTAATATTTGTGCTGCTTTTCTAACATCCACCAGTGTAATAGCTTTTCTATTACCTGTTGCACCTTTGGCTAATGCAAAATCTGAACTTGAACCTGTGGTTCTAATTGTTGCTGAATCTTTTGCATATGCATATAGTGCATCCATTGCCAATACTTCAGCCATAAAATCATAACCTTCTTTGTACATACTCATTCTTTTATCATAATTGATTTGAAATACTTCAATTGATGGAATATGTACAGGGTCTGTTGTATACTGATTAGTTTTATAAATCAATTCATCGTCAGTACGTCTTTTTAAAGGTGCTGGAAAACTATTTCTGTTAACTTCAACCGACATAATATTACCAGCCTGTGGTACGTGAACAGACTTGTATTTAATGTATTCGCTATGGTCTGTTGTATATTGAAGAAATTCAACAGTTTCTGTAATACGTTCTTGGATGTCCTTAATCCAAATTTCTTTTTCTAATGCCATTCTTGTTAGCTTAATTTTTAATTTGTTTGCTAACCTTTATGTTTTGTTAGCTATCTATGTAAAGTGATAGCTGTTATTTGTTTATTTAGATATGGCATAAAAAAACCCTCCGAAAAGAGGGTTTATACAGCACTATGAAGGAAGACTATTATAAAAGTGCGCTGTTAGATAGAAGGCTTGTAACTTGAAGGATAAACACCATATTCTTCTTTATACATTTCATTAAAGATTTCTGGTGTTTCTGTTTTAATTCTTGCTACTTCTTTAGGGTTTGTCTTTTCTAATTGCCTTAAAGTCATATCAGGTTTAGCAGATTTACCAGCATTAACAACATTCATTATATCAACACTTGCTTTATTTGTTACAATAACATCAATAGCTTTTTTAGCACCATCAAAATCAATTTCTAAAAAGTTTAGCCATGTAGATTTAACATCTTCACCAAATTTACCAGCTTCAATTGCAGCATTAACAACTTGTGCTTTCAATGCTTCTTTTTCACCTTTAATTCTGGTATTCTCTTTTTCAATTAATGTATTATGTGCCTGTTTAACTTCTGCTAATTGCTTTAAAAGGTCTTCATTAACTTTAACTAAATCTTCTAATTGCTTTTTCATTTCTGTTAAATCAACTTCTTCTGGTTTAGCTTCTGGTGTTGCTTCTTCTTCTGGTTGTTCTTCTTCATTAACTACTTCTTCAACAACTTCTGGTGCTGTTTCAACTTCATTAATTACTTCAACAATTTGTTCAACATTATTTTCTAATTCATTATTAGTATCATTCATATCATCATTTTTAATTTTATTAAATACGTTTACTATTTCATCAATAGAAGAATTTTTAATATCAACACTTACTTTCTGTTTTGTTGGTAATACTTCATCTATGAAGCCTGCAGATAGTGATTCAATAGCCGTAAAATAATTATCACCTTTCATAAGCTTATTTAGGTAATTACGCTTTACGTTGGTTCTACCAGCAAATATTGAAATCAATGAAGCATTGTATTTATCTACTACATCTTGATTCTTAGGACCACTAACAGAATGAACCATAAAAATACCGTTCTCTGTCATTCTAACTTTCTTACCAGCCATAAGTATAACACCAGCCATTGAACCAGCTAAACCATATGCTGTTGTGTATACATTTAATGGTGATTCTAATATTGCGTCTAAAATATCATACCCATCTATTACTGAACCACCACCTGAATTAATTCTAACATCAACGCTAATAGGATTAAGATTTTCTAATTGTCTTAATTCTTTTGCAAATTCAGAACCAATAATATCTACACCAATAGTACCATCAATGTACATTGAAGCAGTATTTTTTAATTTATTTATATGTGTATATTTAAATTCCATCTATATATTTAAAGCATTATTTTTTATTTGTTTAAATCCAATAGCTTTGACCATCGAAACTAAATTCCGCTGAAGCAACATTATTAGCAGAAATACTAACATCACATACACCCGTACTTGTGTTAAGTGCAATTACAACTATTGCATGATAAGGGTTTAAACTTAAATCATGTACACGAAGAATTGCATTTCTTGTTGGTGTATAACTACCAGATAGGCGAAATGCAACGCCACTAAAATTAGCTGCTAATCTAATGTTACCCCTAAAAAAAACTTGTCCTCTTGCATCCCTTCTATACGCTAAATTCCAGTATGAAGAAGCGTTTGATAATGAAGCACCAGCATTATATGGTGTTATTTCAGTCCACCCTGAATTAAATGCAGCATCTAATTTACCAGCACTCAATGCATTAACACTATTTTGTAAATTTGTATCAGCGTTAGTACGGGCTGTAATTTCTGTGTTCAAATTGTTTTGTAGATTGGTAACAGCTGTTGCACGTGCTGATGATTCTGATGCTGTAATTAAATCTTTAAATACTTTATTTGGTGTTGGATTAAATGTAATATAACCACCAGATAATGGTACTGTTGTTTGTGCCATTGCCTGAACAGTAACATATTTATCTTTACTAAATCCATCCTTAAATAAACGTTGTTCTCTTTGTTCTACACCTGCTTTAACATATACTGGATATGTACCAGTATAACCACCAAAATACATTATCTGCTTATCTACAAATACTACACCTGATTGTATAGTTACATTACCACCACTAACGGATGTATTACATCCTTTTACTACCATTGCAGTATCTAACCCTTCAAGTATTGCACCTACTTCTTCACGTATTTCATTTTGGACTAATAGAAAATCTTCATTGTTAAAACCCACACCACCTGCAGGAAGTGAAGTAATTAATTTCTTATTCATTCATCGTTTCTTATTTTTTAATATGCTTGCATTTTATAAGTAGCACCAGCCAATTTATATTTCTTAACTGATGCTTCAATTTGCTTTTCAATAACAGATAATTCAGAAGGATACATTACAACAAAATCAAAATCAGATTCATATTCTAATTCATTGAATAGATATACAGGTTTAGCTTCAGCTTCATTAAAAAAATATACTGGTTGGTTTTCATCTTCATTATAAAAATAAATCTGTTCCATTTCTGATACTGAACCATCAATATATATTTGCTTAATCAATGAACCACCATTATGTAAATCATTTAGGGCTTTACTAAATAATAGTGTTTGTGCGTTCCACCTTGTTCTTCTTGTAACATCTTTATAATACACATCAGAAATCCAATTATTGAAAGTTTGAATTGGTATTATTAATGTATTTAGATATGCTACTATTTTAGGTTTTCTTTTAGGTGGTGGTAACAGTAACTGTATTAACTTTATAAAATTTAGTTTATTCATATATATCATTATGTTGTATAAATTTCATGCTTCATTACTCGAATGGATGCATGATAATTGTATCTTCTAATGTGTAACCTGTTGTAGATTCTGGTAGAACATAACCAGCAAAGGATTCATAGAACCTTTCTATTGTAGTAGCATTACCAATAGCATCTGTATCTATCCTACAAACCATATTGTGAACAACCACATCTTTCACCCCTATCACAGCCTGTATTGAATCCTGTAACCTACTAATGTATACAGTACCACTAAAATCTAATTCTTTGAAGTAATTGTTAATTGCAGCTATCACACCAGCCTTTACATCAGCTGGTAGATATGCAGCATCATAGTAAATTTCAACATTCACGGCTACACGGTCGGCATCCATAGTAGTAACAATAATTTTAGTACCCGCCATTTTGATTTGGCGTATGTAGGAACGTAAACCAGCAACTTCATCATCAGTAAGTTTTGTTAAGGAACCAGCTGAATCTTTTGCTACCTTCACTATCACAGTACGGTTTACATCATTCTCTTTAACTGCACACCTTGTAATAATCTTTTTGCTTTCATCAATGGTATTATATACCACCGTATCATTATTTACTACCAATGTAGAACCGTGTTGATACAGCAACACCATACGCTGTAGCCATTGTGGTGTGCCTATGTTGCTTTCATCAGCTATTTGTTCCAGCTTCTTTTTAAATAACTCCCATGATTGTTCATGTGCATTTATCATAACTGAAATTACATACATGAACAAACGGTATATACTTACCTTAGAAGTAGAGGTTAATTGTGTTAAATCTTGTTCACCAGATTTAACTTCCATCATTTGGTTTAAATTATCTTGTATTGAACGTGCCATTAATGGTTTATAATTTTTTATACACCTATATAAAGAGTATGGTTTATACCTGTTTATTTAAGTGTTATATTTAAACCTAATTGCACTTGTTGCTGGTTAGATTCATTTGGTGATATATAATCAACAAATGCACATCTATAGTTTAATTTAATTACATGAAGGTTTGTAAAATTATCATCAGGTGTAACACCTATTAATTCAAGTGGATGATAATTAACACCATCTGAATAACGATTCAAAGCAGTATCTACGGCTTCAGATAAATCAAATGATACGTCTTCTCCATTATATACTTCTTCTACAATGTGAACTGTTATATTGCATATTCCATAGGCTTTAGTTCTTTCTCTATGATTATATTCAACATCAGTTATTTCAACCAGTGCAGAAGGTAAATAAAGTATATCAGCACCTGATTCAACCATTAATGGTTGGTTATTAAATCTTCTAACATCCGTTATATTTGTTTCTATTAATATTCTGTTTTCAATGCTATCATATATTGCTTTCATTTAGAGTTAAAATATTTATTTAGTTCTTTAGTGATAATGCTTTTTACTTGCTTATTAAGCTTTTCAGATTCATAAAGCATTTCCCTTTTCGGTATATACTTTGTTCCAAACTGGTGATATTTTGCATAAGGAACTGTAATAGCTATAACAGTACGTTCAAACCTTTTTGATGTAATTTTCATGCTATTACGCATTGCATTAGTTTTAACTAATAGCTTCCTATTAACCTTATACTTTCTATCTTTCCACGGAATAAAACCACTTTTATCTGTTCCCTGCTTCTGATATTGAACCTTAAAAAACAGTAGTGAATGTTGACCTACTTTAGTAGTAATATCTTTTTTAAACTTTCTATTTAAATTGTTTAGTAGTCTGTGAAAACCAAATCTATCTTTTTGTATCATTAATATTTACCAACGTTTTTTAGTCATACCAGTATTTTCAGAATATTCACGTAGTAATTCAACCGTTTCATCTGGTAAATCTTGAAAGTATGAATGATATTCACCAAATATTTCTTCTGTTAAACCAGCATTAAATGAAAATTCTTTACCATATGATTCTTCATTTGGCTTTTGTGTAATACCAATTGCTTCAGCTTGTGCTTTCGTTAATTGCTTTACAGAACAACGGCAATTAAATCCATTTACTGGAAAGTGGGTACTCCACCACGGATGATTAACAGGTAAAATTGTGTTGTGCCAAATCCTATGTTCATCACGTACCCTATCATCATCACGTGTTATATATTGTAGATAAGGATAATCTTTTTCTTCTCTCTTTATCTTCTGCCAATAGCTAACCAATTTAGATTGTTCTACAGCTGTGTTGAATTCAGCTTTTAACCAATTCTTATTGTAATTCAAACTAATTTGTAAAGCTTCTTTTTCAAATTCTTCATAGCTTCTAAACTTATTACCCTTAGTCAATAAAGAAGCTATTTCTTTTTGCTGATGATGGGTTTTAAATATACTAAATACATGTATGTTCTTTTTTAATGATTGAATTACCTTCTTATCTGTTTTGTATTTAGTGATAAAATTGTTTTCAACTGCTTTATTCAAATGTCTAAATACAGTAGAAAATATATCATAATTTGGTAAATTAGAAACTTTACCTTTTGCATTCCAGATTGATTTGAACCAACCAGAAAGTAACGGTAAAAGCTTAGAAAAGAAATCATCATTTTCAGCATCTGTAGTATGTCCACTGTAAACCAAATAATCTTTTACAGTGGTTAAATAAAATTTTCAGTATCATCTTCTTCTTCAGATAAGTTACCACTATCTTTTGTTAGTGTAGTAGGTATTTCTTTTTTTGTTACTGGTATTCCAAAGTTATCTATGATATAATTTAAATCTACTTCATAACCATTTTTAGATAAACCAATTACCATATCAAATTTCTCTTTAACAGATACATATTCTGTTGTATCAAATTTGAATGAATAACCTTTAATTGGAAATCCTAATTTTTCTAATCTTGGTAAAAGTTCATCATTTATCACGAACTGTAAAAACTTCATATCTGATTCAATGATTTCTTCAAACATGTTTTCATGCACCGTTGCCTGTGATTTACTTGAACCGTTATCACTGGTCATAGTCTGACCAGCAACAGCTTTTGATACTTGTGCATCTATGTAATCCAAATACATTTTAAAAATATCACCACCACCTGACGGTGCATCTACAATTTCAACCTTATCTTCTTTATCAAAAATTCCCCAAGCTGCAGAACCCATGTTTTGCAACATGTTCACCATTTGCAAACGGGAATCTTCATTATATGAACCTGAATAACCTATTCTGGTAGGTATACCATAGATTTCAACATATTGTGCAAATGCTGATAGCGTCATTTGCTTGAATAGCAAAATCTTAGCAACGTTCTTCAAAATACCTAAATCTTTCTTCTCACCTACTGGAATTAACCATGTGTTAAAGGGTTCATCAGCATATGAAGTACCTACAACATCAAAAGCATTTTTAACTACAATACCTAACTCTGGTTTAACATGCCTTCTATCAATCAAAGTAATATCCTTAAACTTACCTTTGTCTATATCACCTAACTGGATAAGGCTATACCCATAATACATACTTTCTAATGAAAGCTTCATGAACTTATCAAACCACATTGTTTCAAATATCTTAGTAACCTTTTCATCTTCTTCACCAGCTTCATTTACTATTCTGAAAGGTTTACTAAGCACCTTCTTCATCCTGCTTTGTATTATAGAACTTAAATGTGCATCAGATACTATATTATTGTAAACTTCATATAGCTGCTTTCTTGATGGGTTAACAACTGATTGTGCTGATATTAATGCTTGTTTTAGAGTTGCTATATCCTGTTTACTAACAGTCATAGCCTGTTCATTAATGTTTTTATCTAATTTGGTTTGTTCTGGTTGGTTCTTTGATGCTGTTAGATTGGTTACAACATCTGTTATCTTATTAAATATATTCACTTCATAGGCTTATTTTTTGGGTTTAATCAAACCTGAATTTAGGGTTAGAACCCCATTGTAATTTGTTAGAAGATTCTGTTGGTAGTTGTGGTAGGTTTGGTACTATTGTACCTTTAGAACAACCTTTTAACCATTCAATAGCCTGATTATATCTTTCATATCTCATTTCTGGTATTTGACGTGGTGCAATACTTGTGTGTAAATGATATAAAGCAATATCAGTTGTATACATTATAATTTGCTGATTTCTTGCATCACCTTCAGCATTAAATATATCAGCAACATCAAATTTTGAACGTAAATATGATTGCACTTCTTCAACTGCTGCCATTACAACAGCATCCAAATTAATAGGCTTATTAACTAATATCTTATCTAAATTTTCAGCTTTGATTGCAACATCAAAATCACTTTGTAAAAGAAAAAACATTCATTTAAATTTATTTTATATACCTATTTAAAATGAATACCTTGTGTTTGTTTGCCTTGTACCAAGTTCATATAAAAAGCCTCTTTTACCTTTCTGGAATATATCAAATTCATATTGAAACAGTAGTGTAATTACATAATCAAATGCATCTGAACAGTGACCATATCTTTGCCAAACCAAACCAGTAGTTTTATCTTTAATTGTAGATTTATCTTTTCCTATATTTGTCTGCTTTTGAAAACTTAAATCTTCAATTAATTTTTTACATTTCTTACTAATCTTAATATCTAATCCTTCATAATTTGCTTCAAAGATATGATTAATAAACATTCCCCTTTGTTGCACTGCAGCGTTTACATTTGGGTTACGCATTACAGGGTTATAATCTTCTAATTCCTGTTTTATGATGGTGTAGTTGTTAAAACCAGCAACGTTTGTGCTATCCTGTTTTTTACCACTTGCATCACCAGTAACTGTAATACCAGCCCTATGTGCTGCATATCTTCTTTTAAATTCCTGACATATAGCAAGTGTATTATTATTAGGGTATTGTAATAACACTTCATCAATCACATGTAAAGTTTTTTCATCATCAGATAATTGTGATACTAAACATGTAGTGGTAGGTAAAACGTTAAAATCCCAAGAAAGGTAAAGGTGTTTTGCAGGGTCGTATGTACATTCATCAGGTGTTCTAATATGCTTATCTAAATCAAATTTTGAATAAAATAAACCTGTCTGGTCTGGTACTCCCCATTCATTTAGTGCATAAATTCTGTAAAATGCTGGTGATGTTTTTGCTTTCTTTTCTAATACCTTTTTTGATTGTTCATCTAAAAAAGCATTATCTAAAAACGTAGATTCAACAACGTCTGCATCAGGGTCTGTAACATCAAAGAATCTTTTCTTTAACCATAGGTCTTCAGAAACTGGATTAAAAGCTAAACATATCTGTTTATAATTATTGCTTCTATCTCTTAAACGTAAATCAAGTTGGTCAAAATCTGCTTCAGTAATATCAGAAGCTTCTTCAATCATTATACCCGTTACACCTTTGATAGATTTTAATTTTTCTACATCATCTAACCCTGCAAATAATATTTCATTTCCGTTAAACTTATCTTTAATTCTAAGTGGTTGTGTGAATGTTTCCACACGATAACCTAAACCCATGTTATTAATATGGGTTAATATATCCATGTAGCAAGATTCTTTTAGAGTAGAATATACAGCACGTACTACCAGAAAACGATGATTTTTTTCACCAAAAAATCTTAGCACTATTTTCATAAATAAGCCGTTACTTTTCCCTGATGAACCACCACCTTTACAAACCAAATAACGCTTCTTACTTTTTAATACTCTATCTATTACCCATTGATTACATTTTACTGTAATTTGCTTTACTTTGCCCATTTATAATATCTTCCATTTGCTATTATAAAGGGCTTCATTTATTGCTGTTTATAAATGAAGAAGGTGCTTATTCAGCACCTTCTTCATCAACTTCTTCTGGTTCATCTTTATCATCAAAAGGATTTTCATGTGGTTTATAACCCTTAATAACTATTCTTACTGTTTTTAAATGTTCTGGTATTACATCATTCTTTTCAGATTTCTTTTTAGCTGCATAAGGCATTAAATCATTAACAATAATTTTAGTTTTTTCCTTATCAGTAAATTCATTACCAGCTAATGCTTTCTTTATTATAGGTAAATTCTTTTCTACTAAATCACCAATTACATCTTCTATCTTTTTCTTTTGGGCTTTTGCGCCATGTGGGCGACCTGCTTTTTTTAATCCATCATCCATTTATTTTTAATTTCTTTTTATATATTCATTTAATACTGTTTGTTGCATTATATCATCAGATGATTGTTCTAATAAATACTTTTCTAATTGTTCATCAGATAATGTTGTAATTTCTTTAGCTATATCTTTAGTAATTTTCTTATCAGCTAATTCAATTTTTAATTCAACTATTTCTGCTTTCAATACTTGCTTTTCTATTTCATATTCTGGTTTAACAACAAAAGCATCTACTAACAGATATAATATAGTTGCAACATAAAAACCCCAAGAAAATTTTATCATCTTAATTCAAATTATTTTTTATATCATGTTCCATCAGTTTCTTTACTTCCTGTCGTGCTGTAAACATTCTATTTCTAACAACATTAAAAGATATTCCTAATATTCTGGACATATCTTTATAGCTTTTGTTATCCCAATAGTGAAGAAATAAAGGTTCTTTCAAAGTATCAGGTAATAGATTCATGTACTTCAACATAGTTTCTTTTTGTCTATCTTCTAATCTTTCTCTTTTTATCCTTTCATTGTATTCTTCATGCTTTACCATGAAATCAGAATCTTTATCTTCAATGGTGGATGTAGATATATATTCTGTTTGCCAATCATTCTCAGACCACAACGGTTTATTCTTTTCATAATAATCTTTGTGCTTACGTTGGTGTTCCATATAATTATTATCTAATGCCCTATAAAAGTATCCTTTGTAATCAGATGGATATGTAAAATCACCACCTTTTTTTATTATCGTATTAAAACATTTCATAATTGTATCATGGAAAAAATCATCAAAATCATTTGTAAGATTTGATTTGTTTCTAAATTTTACATGATATATCATATCCATTTTAATATCCTTATCTGCAGCTACAATCATTATAAATTCATCTGCTAATTGTTTATTGGTTTTCAATCATTTTAAATTATTTTTTATATGGTTTCCTTTTTTCAACAGCACCAGCTAATGATTTAATCAAACCACGTACTATTGATAATATCACACCTACACCAATCACTTTAAGAAAAAATATAAACCCAAAGTATATTATTATTAAAGCCTGTAGTGTGATTAGTATTCCTACTAATATTTGTTTTTGTTCTTCCATTACATTCATTTATTTTTTATAGCTGCCACCAGCTTTTTTTTCTCTCATTATATTCTTTACCACCTACATAGTATTGTGATTCAAAAATTGGTTTAGGTGTTTTTGGTTTTGTGTTTTCAATATAAAGTTTCTTCAAACACTCCATTCTTTTGTTCACCATAGCTTTATATATAGCTATATCATCTATATCTGTTAGTGTTGCTAACGTTTCTTCTCTCTCCTGTTTTAGCTTATTTGTTGCAGCTAAAATATATGGTGGTAAAGTATAGTATGGTTTTAATTTGGTGTAGTGTAAAGCATATCTATCACCATTATCACCATATTTACCACCTTTACCATAATTTTTTATTTCACCATTACATAGTTCAGCTGCAGTACACCAGCCAACCAATACAACAGTTTCATTTTCTAAATTCACATTAGCTTTTACATAATACTTTGCTAATTGTCCTTTATCTTTCTTATAGCAATTTTCAACTAAATATAAATCTGTTGTATTATCTAATTTATTAGTCCATGTTGATTTAATATCTACACCACCAGTAAAGTCACTGTTACCATCACCAAAAGAAAGTAATTCCACATTTGGGTTTAATCCTGCTTTTAATGCATATGCTATTTCACCAATCAACCCTTTGTGAAAACTTTTATAATGCCTGAAATCCCAATTTGGTTTTGGTGTTGTTAAATAACTTTTATCATTATCATTCTCATCAAACTCTTTGTAACCTACTGTACCCTCTTTTGCTAATATCATATCTGTACCAGCATATTGTGCTAACCTTATCCACCCTTTTACATCTACTGTAACCATTGTAGAAGGATTGTAAATAAATTTTTCCATTTTCCATAATTCATTATTTTTTAGTGATTGATATAATGTATATATCAAGTTCAAAAAATGGAAAATTGATTTTTTACCCTTTTTGAAAATATATTTTTAGAATTTCAAAACTTTTTTCATGTGGCATATAAAAGCCATATGAAAAAAGAAATATGGAAAGATATTACAGGGTATTCGGGAGATTATCAAATATCAAATACTGGTAAGGTTAGAAGTTTAAAGCGTAAAGGTATTATTATACTGTCACCAAGATTAGATGATGATGGTTATTATTGTATTGGTTTAAGAAATAGTAATCAACAAAAATTTAAAAAAGTACATAGATTAGTTGCAGAAACTTTTATTGATAATCCTGAAAATAAAAAGTGTGTTGACCACATCAACAATATTAGAACAGATAACAGAACTGAAAATTTAAGATGGGTAACAATTAGAGAAAATAACCAAAATAGAAAGCATAATAAAGAAGGTAAAACAACTTCAAAATATTCTGGTGTATGTTACAAGAAAGCCAATAGTAACTATGTAGCAACCATACAAACAAATGGAAAAAATAAACACATTGGAAGTTTCAAGACAGAAGAAGAAGCTGCAGAAGCGTATGATAAAGCGTTAATTGAATTAGGATTAGCACCAGTAAACAATATTAAAAAAGATATTTAAATTGGTATGAATAACGCTAAATCATACCAGATTACATACAAAGGAAAATGGCTTTCAATTAACGGTGCTTATAACTCTAATAGGTTTACCAGAACCAAAGTAAAGAACGAATACAAAGATATATTCAAACCATTAATTGCTGCATTAGAAATACCTGAACAGATACAACAGTATACATTAAAGGTTGATTACAATTCTAAATTAGATGCTATAAACGTTGCAGCAGCTTTAAAAATATTTGAAGATTGTTTAAAAGAAATGGGTGTTATAATCAACGATGATAAGCGTTATAATTTGGGTGTTAGCATTACACCAAATTCATCACTAAAACATAATTCCTATGTGGTGGTGATTGAAATAAAAAATAAAAACGATGAATGAAAATTTTAATTAAACGCTTCCTATATGAAGACCGACAAACATTAGGTTCTTTAAAAGTGGTGGATGAACACAACAAAATAATTTTTGATTGTGTGACCTTAGAATTACCTGATTTGAATAATCAGAAAAAGATTAGCTGTATCCCTGCAGGGAAATATGAAGTGAAAAAAAGGAAGTCACAAAAGTTTGGTGAACATTTTCATCTTCTAAGTGTACCAAACCGTTCCTACATTTTGATTCACTCAGGAAATTTCCACACACAAATTTTAGGGTGCCTGTTAGTTGGGGATAGGCATGTTGATTTAAACGGTGACAAGTATAAGGACGTGACCAGCAGCAAAGCCACTATGAAGAAGCTGTTAGATATTTTACCAGAACAGTTTGAACTTACAATTTCTTAGAAACAAAAAAGGGTAGCCGAAACAGCTACCTTTTTTGATATTGGGTTTTACTAATGCACCTGACAAACAAGTATATTATGTTTGTCTAACCAGTATCATTAAAGCAAGTTTTAATAACTCTTTAATAACTAACTTGATTAGACTACATAAATGCCTGATTATCAGTATACAAAAATTAAATCCAATAATTTACAACCTAAAACAAAGCTTACTAACTTACTTTTTTATAAAGTATCTACAGCGCTACGCTGCAGTTCGTGTTGATTTAAAATAGCGCCCACCCGCTCTACCATTTTTTTAGAACCGATAAAGAGCGGCGTACGCTCATGGAGTTTGGCAGGGGCCAGTTCCATAATACGCTGATGTCCGTTTGTGGCACGGCCACCGGCCTGCTCGGCTATAAAGGCAAGGGCATTGCACTCATAGATGAGCCTTAGTTTTCCGTTAGGGGCATTAACTGAAGCGGGATACATGTATATACCACCCTTCATCAGGTTCCGGTGAAAATCAGCCACCAGTGAACCTATGTACCTGCCACTAAACTCATTTGCTTTACACTCCTCGATGTATTCCTTTACACCGGCATCAAAGGTGTTATAGCTGCCTTCGTTCACAGAAAATATTTTTCCGTCTTCAGGCGATTTTATATTCTGATGAGAAAGGAAAAACTCTCCCATAGAAGATTCATAAGTAAAGCCGTTTACACCATAGCCTGTGGTATACACCAGTATGCTGGAGGTGCCGTACAGCAAATAACCTGCAGCTACCTGCTCTACTCCCCTTTGCAGCACATCTGCATCTGTAATGGGGGTGCCGGTATCTGATTTACGGCGGTATATCGAAAAAATGGTTCCTATCGAAACATTTACATCAATATTGGAGGAGCCATCGAGCGGGTCCATGGCTACCACGTATTTACCGTTTGGATTATCCAGGTCTATAATCCCTTCTTCTTCTTCCGAGATGATGGCGCAAACCTCACCTCCATTGCGCAAAGCACGTATAAAACGGATATTTGCTACAATATCCAGCTTCTGCTGTTCCTCGCCCTGTACATTGGTTGCACCAAATGCGCCAGCCAGGTTTATAAGGCCACAGCGGGTAATTTCACGGTTAATAATTTTACCTGCCAGGGCTATATCCCGCAATAACTGAGAAAGCTCACCAGTGGCATAGGGAAAATCATCTTGTTTTCTTTTAATAAATCGATCTAATGTTGTACCAACAGGTAAACCAAGATTTTCCTTAGTCATAAAAAAATAATTAGTAATAATTTACACAGGAAAAAGTTGTGTGAACTGACCATAACGTAAAGTTAGCACTAAATTCATTTTTCACGCAAACGTTTGCATAAAAATATTTAAAACTCTTTGCAGGTAGCCTGTTATCTTCACGGTGGTGCTATATATTAAACTTTGGCAGCACTCAAATAGTTTTAGCCAATGAATCCAGTGCCTGTACACAGCCGGAATAAACATATTCCTGCATATTGCGCACTTCTGTAAACTGTAAACAAAAGAATGAAAGTTTTTAAATTTGGAGGCGCCTCAGTTAAAGATACAGAAGGCGTTAAAAATGTAGCCAATATTATAAAAACCTATAATGGAGATCAGCTGCTGGTTGTAGTATCTGCCATGGGTAATACAACCAACGCCCTGGAAGAACTGCTGCAGCTGAGCCTGGGCCATACCTCCTATGCCGATAAAATAAATGAGCTCTACGATTACCACCTGCAGATAGTTAAAGGTCTGTTCGAAGATATTCATCACGAAGTACACTTCTTCCTTGCCCAGCGTTTTCAGTCGCTTACGCGTGCGCTGCAAAAAGCCCGCCGTTTGCCCTTTAACCAGGTGTATGATGAGGTGGTAGCCCACGGAGAGCTTATTTCTTCAGGTATTCTGCAGGCCTACCTGGCCAAGCTGGATGTTGCCTGCCGCTGGATAGACGCCCGCAACTACATCAGCACCAATAACCTGCACCGCGAAGCCCAGATTAACTGGCCACTGACCGGCAGCAAGGTAAACCGCGAGCTGATACCGGTACTGGAGGATGAAATTATTATTACCCAGGGCTTTATAGGCAAAAGCTCCGATGGTTACACCACCACGCTGGGCCGCGAGGGTTCCGATTTTTCGGCTGCCATTTTTGCCAGCTGCCTCAATGCCGAGTCGGTAACCATCTGGAAAGATGTGCCCGGCGTGCTGAATGCCGACCCCAGAATTTTTCAGGATACGGTACTTTATCCGGAGCTGAATTACTACGATGCTGCCGAAATGACTTATTTTGGTGCTTCAGTCATTCACCCAAAAACCATAAAGCCACTGGCAAACCAGCAGATTCCGCTACTGGTGCGCTCCTTTAAGCAACCAGATGAGCCCGGCACCCGCATTTTCGAAGAGGGAGGTAAGCAGGAAGTCCCGGCTATTATCTTCAAGAAAAACCAAACGCTCATTACCTTTCATATCAGGGATTATTCTTTTATTACAGAAAGAAACCTTAGCAGCATCTTCTTTATGCTGGATATGATGCATATAAAAATTAACGTAATGCAGAATTCTGCTACCTCGGTTTCTGTTTGTGTTGATGGCAACGCCACAAAAAATGATGCCCTGATTAGTAACCTCTCCAGTGAGTACGAAATACGTTACAATACAGATCTTACCCTCATCACCATAAAAAATTACACTGATAACACTATTGAGGAAATGAGCAGCGGAAAAGAGCTGTTGCTGGAACAAAGAACCCGGCATACCTACCAGATTGTGGTACGTTAGCAAACAAAACTGCTCTTGCTGCAATATAATATATACTGACACGGATCTGGCTGATGCCAGTGCACACCATAACATCTATGACGCGATACGAGGAACTTTGTAAAGCTTATGCCAAGAACTTAACTGATTTCAGGACTTATAAGGAGACCTGTTACAAGTTTGCTTTAACCCTTATGGAGGAGCTGAAGCAGGAATTTAACATACCGAACGAGCGCCTTAAACTTCGCTCAAAGGATGATCCGAAGGAGGTTACCGAGAATATGCTCGAGGCCATGGACATGCAGAAAGATACTTTCTGGCATATTCGCTTCTCCATAACAGTTTGTGCCGATATGGATGAGCAGCTAAAGGAGAGCATGAGCTTTGAAATAAGCATTAAAAGAGTTGCCGCCTACTTTATTCTTGCCATACCCAACGAGAGGGAATTTACCATTGAAGAAAAAGATGGAAACTACAACTTCCGCGATTTTTTCGATTACCTTTTCAACTCCCTGAAAACATTCTATGAGCAGGAACTGGAACGCTTCCTGGTTACCACGCCCAATGCCAAAAAAGAACAGTCACCGATCGGTTTCAGGTTTGATGTGATAGATTGAGGTTAAATTTGATTGATAAGAAAAAACCGCTTGTGCTCCTGAGCACAAGCGGTTTTTTCTTATCTGTAAATAAATTGGTATGCCAGGTTCTAGCGACCGCTTCTCTTGCTCATTTTATCGGCCAGCTGCAGGGCATAATATAGATTGGCTACACCACCGGTGCTGGAGAGATCTTTGAAACGGGTGAGCGACTCTTTGCTTCCCGGATCTTCGCCAGGCTTGTTCACTTTTCCTTTGGTGTACCTTACAGAAGATTTCATGATGATGTCTTTTACCTGCCGGGCAGACAGCTCAGGGTAATATGCCATCATCATTGCTGCAATGCCGCTTACCACTGGCGCAGCCATGCTGGTACCGCTAAGGCTATTATACTCCGAATCGGGCACGGTAGAATAAAGATCTACACCAGGAGCAAACACATCTACAGTTTTACGGCCGTAGTTAGAGAAGGTACCTACAAAATTACTGCCGCTGCCCCAGGCAGAGGCACCTACCTCCAGCCAGTTATCTGCAACTCCTTTGGTACCCAGGTAGCGCTTGGTAGGGTAGTTATTTTCAGTATCGATATTCTGGCTGTCGTTACCAGCTGCATGCACCAGCAATACTCCTTTTTCACTGGCATAGCGTACTGCTTCATCTACCAGGGTTTTATCAGGAGAATATTTTTTACCAAAGCTCATGTTTATAACCCTGGCTCCGTTGTCAACAGCGTAACGAATGGCATTGGCAACATCTTTATCGCGCTCGTCGCCATTTGGCACAGTGCGCAGAACCATAATTTTAACAGGTGAGGCTACGCCTTCAACGCCTATGTTGTTCTGGCGGTTGGCGGCAATAATGCCTGCAACGTGGGTGCCGTGCTCTGCATCGGGCCCTTCTACCAGCGCATTGCCATAATACCTTTCCTGCAGGTTGTTGTAGTTATCACCTACAATGTGGCGGGGATCAAATTCCGGGTTCAGGTTGTACTCCAGGTAACGGCTCAGGTAATCATGGTATTCCTCTATCTGATCGTCGGTGAGGTTATTGCTAAGTGCAAAACCTACAATCCCCCTGGCAACACGCAACTCATCGGTTTCAGGCTCAAATTGTTCCAGGTCTTCCATGCCGATGCTGTCCTTACCCATGGCTGCCTGTAGCTGTGTCCTTGCTGCAGCATACTGCTCATAAAATTGAAGAAAAGAAGAGCCCTGCTCTTCATATTCTGCTCGTTCAGCCTCAAACTCCTTCTTTATCTGCTGATAAAGCGCAAACTCGTGCTTATCTTCTACCTCTTCGGCAGTTTTATCCTTGTACTTATCGTGATACTTCTTGTAAAGCCTGGTGAGCTCAAAAGTATCGAAGTTTACATGCTCACCATTTGGGCCTCCAATAAAATTCCAGCCGTTAATATCATCAACATAGCCATTTTTATCATCGTCCAGCTGGTTACCGGCAATTTCTCTTGTGTTCACCCATATTTTATCCTTCAGGTCCTCATGTTCTATGTCGATACCGGAATCTATCACAGCAACAACTACTTCTTGGGGTGTTTTACCGGCAAGTAGTTCTTTGTAAGCCCTTTCAGTGCTCACCCCCGGCACCCGGTCTGTTTGCGGATCAAGGTTAAACCAGTTTTCAGGCGCCTGGCTCAGGGTATCGGCCAGGTCAAAGTTTTTATTTCGCTGTGCATCTACAGGAGCACCAACAAGCATCATCATCAACAATGCCAGTAGTGCTACAGAATAGTTTTTTTTCATGTAATACAGGTTAAGCGCTCATAGCTAAAGAGTGCTAAATAAAGTGTGTTTGAACAAAGAACAAACGTACAGGTAGTAAAAATCCGTATTTAGCAGATTTACATTCCTGATAAATCTTCTGATTTATCTTTTTTAACGTTGATTCCTGAATTTTGATCATTAAGCTATAATCCTATTATCGGGATTTTTTAGTGATAAAATGCAGCACTCCCGAAATTTTTCAGCAGTAACGGTTGAGGGTTTGCTGTACGCCACTAAGGTAAGCTGCACCAAAGAGGTTCACGTGCACCAGCAGTGGATAGAGGTTGTAGATGTCAAAGCGCTCCTCATAACCATTTTCCATAGGCTTTGCCTCCTGGTAGGCGCTGTAAAAAGCAGGATCAAAACCTCCAAACAGGCGGGTAAAGGCAAGTTCGGCTTCGCGATGGCCATAATAAACTGCCGGATCTATGATCCAGGCTGCACCTTTAGGTCCCGTCATCACATTGCCGCTCCATAAATCTCCGTGCAGGAGTGCAGGAGGCTCTTCTACAAGCAACTCCTTAAGCTGTGGATACAACTTGCGAAAGCGCTCGAGAAAAGTTTTATCTACCTGCTGGTTATAATATGCCAGCCCCAGCTGTGGCTCCAGCCGGCGCTGTATGAAAAAATCTACCCAGCCGGGCAGGGGCTCATTGTGCTGTGGCAGGCGCCCTATGTAGTTATTATAGTCAAGTCCGTAGTTTTCTTGTGTAGTGGCATGCAGTTGCGCAAGCCCCTGCCCCAGCGCCTGCCAGTAATCTTTGTGAGGTGTACGGCTGTCGAGGTACTCCAGCAACAGGAAAGGCCGCCCTTCTACCTGCCCCTGCCCTATTACCTCAGGTACCGGCAAGGCGCCAGCCTGCTTAAGCAGGGCAAGTCCTTTTGCTTCTGCTTCAAACATATCAGCCTCTGCCGAATCATTCCACTTAATGAAGAAATCTCCTCCGCTGGTACTGATATGTACCGTTTGGTTAATGCAGCCCCCGGCCTGCATCTGCATGTTCAGTAGTTGTAGGTTCTGGCCTGTGGCGATAAATAAGGCCTGCTCAAGAAACTGGCTGGGGTTATCGAACATTAGGCTGCAGCTTGTTCTTTTTAATGATAAAATTAATCAGGTTTTCGATGGTTCGGTCCAGAATTTCATACACCTCCTGAAAACCATCATCTCCGCCATAGTAGGGATCGGGCACGGCCAGGTTAGGTGTTAAGGGATCACGCGGGGTATCGGCCAAGGGATCTACGTTAGTGTAGGGCTGGTTTTCATTGGCAGTATTATAGGGCTGTGCACCGGGCTCAAAATCACGCATCAGGTAAATCTGTCCGCCAAGAGCAGCATCTGCTTCGGCAAGGGTGTTCAGTATCTCCATATTTTCGGCATCCATGGCCAGCACATAGCTATAGTAGCGCAAATCAGGGGTGGTAACCTGGCGTGCGGAGTGGGTAATGCGGATGCCCATTCGCTCTACAGTACGGATGGTACGGCTATCGGCCGATTTGCCCACATGGTAATTTGCAGTGCCGGCAGAGTCTGCCTCAAAATGGTTGCTTAATCCCTTCTGCTCAACCTTATGATTAAAAATGGCTTCTGCCATTGGAGAGCGGCATATGTTGCCCAGGCATACGAACAGTACTTTAATTTTATCCATCGGCTATTAGAAAGGGTTAAAAATTAGATAGCGTTAAAAACAAACATTTGTATATGCTAACCAGCAAAAGTGCAGGCAGTTTAGCTGAAGTTTAAGGCACAGAAAATTATTAGTCGCGCTTTAAATCATTGATCAAGTACTTTCAGCCGGCTATAGCGCAGCTACTTTTAACCCTAAAAATTTTATCAGTATAAATACAGCGCCCATTCGCTTAAACTTTTATCATTTTATTTCAACAATAAAACCACTCAAAAACAAGCACTTAGCAACAAACATTGGCTGATGAAAAAAAATATTTAAATATTTTCTTCAAAAGGGGTTACCTCGGGTAGGGCTTAGGGTATAAAGGAGTACATAACACACTTATTCATACACCTGTTTAACATCTATTAAGCATTAAGCCTCTCTTAGTTTTAAGAGAGGTTTTCTTTTTTACTTCCCGTCCATTTTTTTCATCTTAGGCCCACCAACCAATTTTAGCCTAAGCCTATGCAACCAGAATTTATTACTGTTACCCCCCAATACCGCAAGCACATTGCCCTTATTGCGCTGAATCGCCCCAAGGAACTTAATGCCCTTAACCTGCAGCTGATGGGAGAGCTACGTGATGCACTCATTGCGCTGGATGAAGATGATGAGGTACGCGTGATTGTACTAACCGGCAACGAACGGGCATTTGCGGCAGGTGCAGATATTAAGCAAATGGCTGGCAAGGGTGCCATAGATATGGCAAAAGTTGACCAGTTCAGCACCTGGGATAAGATTAAGCGCACCAAGAAGCCCCTGATAGCAGCTGTATCGGGTTTTGCCCTGGGGGGTGGCTGCGAGCTGGCCATGACCTGTGATATGATTGTAGCCTCTGAAACTGCCCAGTTTGGCCAGCCGGAAATAAAGATTGGGGTAATGCCCGGTGCCGGCGGTACGCAACGCCTCACCCGTGCCATAGGCAAAGCCAGGGCCATGGAGTTAGTACTAACAGGTAAATTTATTTCTGCGCAGGAGGCACTTGGCTGGGGCCTTGTTAACAGGGTTGTTCCGGTAGAGATGTACCTGCAGAGTGCCATGGAGCTTGCAGGAGAAATTGCACAGATGTCGCCCATTGCCACCCAAATGGCTAAAGAATCGGTGAACCACGCCTATGAGAGCAGCCTTAGCGAAGGTCTGTATTTTGAGCGCAAGAATTTTTATCTGCTTTTTGCCTCCGAAGATCAGAAAGAAGGCATGAATGCCTTTATCGAAAAACGCCCTGCGGATTTTAAGGGTAGGTAGGTAATGGCTGATAGCTTAATGTGTTATGGACTAAGCACATAAGCATATTAAAGCATTAGCACATCAGTCTATCCTTGCATTCCTCACGCGCCTCCCCTACCTTTGCAGCCGGAATTTTAAAACAGTCCTGAAATTTTGGGATCAGGCACGGCTTGGTCTTTAAAATCATAATCACAACCTAACAATTCATTTGTTTTATGGCATCATTAGTTGGAAAAAAAGCTCCACTATTCAACGCTCCTGCTGTTATCAACGGCGAAGAAATTGTAGACAACTTCTCTCTTGACCAGTTCATTGGCAAGAAGTATGTGGTTTTCTACTTCTATCCTAAAGATTTTACATTTGTTTGTCCTACTGAAATTCACGCATTCCAGGAGAAACTGGCTCAGTTTGAGCAGCGTGATGTAGCCATCGTAGGCTGCTCTTGCGATACTGAAGAAAGCCACCTTGCCTGGTTGAATGTGCCTAAAGAACATGGCGGTATCCAGGGTGTTACTTACCCTATCGTTGCTGACTCTGCCAAAACCATTGCCCATAACTTTGGTGTACTGGCCGGCGACTGGAACTACGACGAAGATGGCAACCTGCAGTTCGAAGGCAAGCCTGTTGCTTACCGTGGCAGCTTCCTGATTGACCTTGAAGGTGTTGTACGTCATGCTACCATCAACGACCTGCCGCTGGGCCGTAACATCGACGAAATGATCCGTCTGGTAGATGCCCTGCGCCACGTAGAGAAATTTGGCGAGGTTTGCCCTGCTAACTGGGAAGAAGGAAAACAGGCAATGAACGCTACCCGTCAGGGTGTTGCAGAGTACCTGTCTAATAACTAATCCATCATAAATGTTCTGCTTCAGGGAAGGTCAACTCTTCAGAGCAGCGCATAAACAAAGGAACAGCCGGCCCCAAAAGCCGGCTTTTTTCTTTACTTTTGGCCCATGATGCTACAAAAGTGGCTTTACACCCTTGGCCTGGGCGGGTACCGCACAGCACTTACCCTGGCTGCACCCCTGCATACCAAAGCAAAGAAAATGCTGGAGGGGCGGCAGCAGCTGCTCCCGCGTATCAGGGCAGCCATGCAGGGCAATACTGCCCCGGTGTTGTGGTTTCACTGTGCCTCACTGGGAGAGTTTGAACAGGGACGTCCTGTAATAGAAGCCCTGCGCCAGGAGTACCCCCACCATAAGATCTTTCTGACCTTCTTTTCTCCCTCCGGCTACGAAATCCGGAAAAATTATGCCGGGGCCGACTGGATTTTTTACCTGCCCCTGGATTCTGCTGCTAATGCAAAGGCATTTATGGATGCTGTGAAGCCACGCCTGGCAGTATTTGTAAAATATGAGTTCTGGCACTTTTACCTGCAGGAGCTCTCAAAAAGAAGCATCCCCAGCCTGCTAATCTCCGCTATATTCCGACCCAATCAATTATTCTTTAAACCACATGGCAGCTTTTACCGGCAAATGCTGGGGTATTTCAGCCATCTGTTTGTGCAGAACGAAGAGTCGGCCATGCTGTTGAGGGGAATTGGCGTGCAGCATGTAAGTGTTGCAGGCGACACCCGCTTTGACCGGGTGCTATCCATCAGCAAACAGGCCAAAGAAATACCTTTAGCCAAAGCTTTTGCAGGCAGCAGTCCGGTTATGGTAGTTGGCAGCAGCTGGCCAACCGATGTAGAAGTGCTGGCACCGCTGGTGCAGCAATACAGGGGAAAGGTTAAATTCATTATTGCTCCACACGAAACAGACGAAGGAGGCCTGCAGCAAACTGAAAAAATACTTTTGGTAAAAACTGTACGCTTTACCAAAACCACCCCGCAGGATGCTGCAGCAGCTGATGTACTGCTGGTTGATACCATTGGCCTGCTTTCCTCGCTATACGCCCTGGGCAGCTGGGCTTACGTAGGTGGTAGCTTTGGCAAAGGCCTGCACAACACACTAGAAGCCGCTGTTTGGGGTATGCCGGTTTTCTTCGGTAACCGGAATTACCTGAAATTTGCCGAAGCCAGAGATCTGAATGCACTTGATGCTGCCTATGCTGTGGCAGATTCTGCAGAACTCTTAAGCATTTTTGGCGTTTTGTTTGATAACGAACAGAGGCGAAAAGCTGCCGGCGGGGCTGCTGCAAGCTATGTAGCAAAGCAGGCCGGCGCTACCGAAAAAATCATTCAGTACTGTAAAAACCTTCTATGAACGAACTACGCGGCAGAGTCATTAAATCAACAGGCCTTTGGTACGAGGTAGAAGACGAACAGGGCCAGCGCTGGACAGCCAGGCTTCGGGGCAAGTTTAAGATCAAAGGGTTGAATGTTACCAACCCGCTTGCCGTTGGCGACTGGGTAAAATTAGAGCCTCTTGAAGAAGCCGGTGGAGATGAACAGGCTGTAATTACTGATATTGAGCCACGCCAGAATTACCTGATCCGCCGCAGCATACACAACAAACATAAAGCGCACATACTGGCCGCTAACCTCGATCAGGCAGTGCTGATTGCTACACTGGCGCAGCCCCGCACTTCCCTGGGCTTTATTGACCGCTTCCTGGTATCTGCAGAGGCATACCGCATACCTGCTGTTATCGTATTCAACAAAAAAGACTTACTAAAAGAAAAGGATCATGACTACCTGCAGGAGCTGATAGAGATTTACGAGCCCCTTGGCTACACCTGCATAGCCATATCAGCCACAGAACAAAATGGTATCGATACCTTTAACCAGTTGCTGGAGGGAAAGCTAAGCCTGCTTTCGGGCCACAGTGGTGTCGGCAAAAGTACCCTGCTCAACAAAATTTCGCCGGAGGCAAATCAGAAAACTGCAGAAATCAGCTCGTTTGCCAATAAAGGAACCCACACAACCACTTTTGCAGAAATGTTCCGGGTAAACAGTACCACCTGGGTAATCGATACGCCGGGCATCAAAGAACTGGGCCTTGCCGATATGGAAGATGATCCCCTGGACCATTATTTTCCTGAAATGCGGGAGCTTTTAAATGAGTGCCGCTTTAACAACTGCACCCACACGCATGAGCCTGGCTGTGCCGTAATGGATGCTGTTGAAGCAGGTGAAATTGCCCCCTCCCGATTTAATAGCTATCTGGGTATGCTGGGCGAAGAGGAAAATCACAGATAAATACACTGCCTAATAACCAAACCGTTCAAACCTTCTGCTGCAGCCAGCGTTATCCAGATAGTAGTACTTTTTATAGATAGTATCTGTTTTCGATGATTTTTCAGCCTAAAGGTTTGTATGAAAAAAACTCTACCCTTCCACCACTTTAATTTTGTGAGATGGGCTTTTATTTTGTTTGCCGGATTTGTGATAACACAACCGGTGTTTGGCCAGCAAAGCAGCCGCAGCCTTATTCCTAAAGGCACCAACGGAACACCTTTCGGATTCTTTGAGTACCTGCCAAATGGATACTCCCCCACCAGTAGCAAAAAGCCACTTATTTTGTACCTGCACGGTGCAGGAGAGTTGGGCAATGGCACCAGTGACCTCAGCAAAATGCGGCAGCGGGCTTTGCCCAAGCTGTTACAAAATGGCAAGGAGATCGATTTTGTGGTAATTGCCCCACAGGCGCCAAGCTGGTGGCATTATCACGACCTGATGCCCATGCTTAACTGGATTAAGGAAAATTACAACATAGATCCGGAACGCATTTACTTAACAGGCATCAGCATGGGCGGCACTAAGGTCTGGGATTTTGCAGGAGATCATCCCGACCAGATTACTGCAGTTAGCCCCCTGGGTGCTGATGCCCGAAACCAGAATGTGTGCCGCTTAAGCAGTGTGCCGGTTTGGGCTTTTCATGGCAAAAATGATAATGTGTACCCTGCCAGCGCCATGACTGCTGCCATCAACACGCTTAATAAAAACTGCAACCCGGTTGCCAATCCGGCCGCAAAAGGAACAGTCTATAGCAACCGGGGCCATGATGATCTCTGGGACTATGTTTATAACGGCACCTATGGCGATGATATATATCAATGGATGCTGCAACACCGCAAGTCAGGTACATCTCCTCCACCTGCCAACCAGGCTCCCATTGCCCATGCAGGCCTGGATATCAACATAAAACTTCCCACAAATTCAGTTACCATCAAAGGTTCCGGATCTGATGCAGACGGAAGCATCAGCGCATATAGATGGAGTAAAATCAGTGGCCCTGCTGCCAAGCTTAGCCAAACTAGCTCTGCCTCGCTTTATGCCTCTGAGCTGGTAGCAGGCACTTATGAGTTTGAACTGATGGTTACTGATAATGCCGGCGCCACCGCAAAGGACCGCATGAAGGTAAACGTAGCTGCTGCCGATGATGATAGTCCTGTATCAGCAGCAGGACTTAACTACAAATACTACGAGGGTAGCTGGAGCGTACTTCCGAACTTCAGCTCACTTACACCTAAGAAAACGGGCACTGTCAGCAACTTCAGCCTTTCGCCAAAAAGCAGGAACAACCAGTTTGCGTTTTTGTATGAAGGCTACATTAAAATAACCACAGCCGGCACCTATACTTTTTATACGGCCAGCGATGATGGCAGTAAGCTGTACATCAACGGCAAACAGGTTGTTAACAATGACGGTCTACATGCCTTACAGGAAAAGTCAGGATCGGTATATTTAACGGCAGGCTCCCACCCAATCAGGGTTACTTATTTTGAACGCTATGGTAGTTCAGAAAGCCTGAGTGTGAGCTACAAAGGTCCTGGCATCAGCAAGAAAAAAATTCCGAACGAGGTGCTAAGCACAGGCGGCAGTTCATCTACACTGCCACCTCCGCCATCATCATCCACTGCCGGGCTCAGCTATAAATATTATGAAGGCAGCTGGAGCATGCTTCCAAACTTTAGTACACTACAGCCTAAAAGAACAGGCAGTGTGAGCAATTTCAGCCTTGCTCCAAGAAAAAGCAATAACCTCTTTGGTTTTGTATTTGAAGGCTATATTAAGATTTCTACAGCTGGCACCTATACTTTTTATACTGCAAGTGACGATGGCAGCAAGCTGTACATAAACGGGCAGCAGATAGTAAATAATGATGGAATGCATGGTCTGCAGGAACGTTCAGGTTCAGTACAGCTAACAGCAGGCTTACATCCAATCAAGGTTACCTATTTTGAAAAATACTCCGGCGAGCAATTATCGGTAAGTTATAGCGGGCCTGGCATTTCCAAAAGAAAGATACCTGATGGAGTTCTAAGCAATGATGGCAACAGCAGCAGCACAGCAGGCACTACTGCTTTATTATCAAATGCTGATGAAGAACCAGAAGCTATCACAGAAAATACAAATCATCCTTCGGAAAGCCTGCATCTGCTCAACAATCCTGTTTCTGATGGCTGGCTAAGAATAGCTACCCAGGAAGCAAATGTGCTGCAGGAGGGCGAAGTATTTATTTACGACACCGCTGGCAGAAGATACCAGTCACTGTTAGTACAGGGATCATCAATTAATACCTGGGAGGTGAGTACCCAACAGCTACACCGCGGTATCTACGTGCTGTTAATTAAACAAGCCAACGGCCAGGAACAGCGCTTAAGGTTTATACTGCGTTAAGGTTTACTACGATTTGAATTTAAACGGTTTGTAGAGAATATTGAAGGTTCCTGCTTTTTTGAGCAGGAACCTTCAATATTATAATATGCTCGTTACACCCATTCAGAAGGTAAAGGCAACCAGAAACATCAGCTAAAAAGCACTCCAAAAGAGCTGCCATATTAACAAAGCAGCTCATCTACTTTTGAGTAGAAACTCTAAAAGCTTGTCCTCCCAGGCTACAGGCCAGACTTCTCGTTTTAGTGCCAGCATTTGCAGGCCTATTTCTCTGTGCTTATGTCGTATTGCCTGGCGAATCTCATAAGACAGGCGTTTACCCAATGCCCTGTTTTCCTCATCAGTCTGATTCAGCTCTTTTGCCTTTCTGCAGATTGCCAAGGTACTAGCCATTTGCAAAGTCTCTGCTTCATATTGCCTGGCCGACCAGGACCGTGGCAGCACCCGCTTTTTTACCAGTATCTGGTCTGTGTAAAGGTACTTCCAGTACCTGGCAGAGCGTATCCAAAAGTCAAAATCCTCATAAGCCAGACGCTCATCATAGCCCCCCAGAGCATCCAATACCGAACGACGCATCATCATGGTGGGTGTACAAATAAAATAACGTTCCAGCAGCTCCCGGTAAACCCAACCCTGGGGCACAGGCTGCAACAAATTTCCCTGAATAGAACGTTTGTAATGGGGCTTCAGCAAGCTACCATCCGGATTGATATACCAGGCATCTGTAAAATGCACACCCCAGGCTTCGCCCGCCTCTTCCATTTCCTGCACGCCTATGGCTACTCTTTCGGGCAACAGCACATCATCAGCAGCAAGATCAATAACATATTTGCCTTTGGCAATGGCAAGCCCCCTGTTAAAGGCTTTACAGTTGCCCAGGTTTTCAGCCAAAGCAATAAAAGTAGCCTGTGGCTTATCCTGCAGCCACTCCCTGATTGCCGCCTGGCTGCCATCGCTGCTGGCATCGTCTACCACAATCAGTTCAATGTTGGCATAAGCCTGCTGCCAGGCAGCATTTAAACTCTCCACCACCCAGGGTGCATGGTTGTGGCATAGACAAATGATGGTTACAAGGGGTTGAGTCATATGTTGGATCGGGAATGATGAACAGCAGCACTAGCGTTTGTAAAATAAATTACCAAATTGTTGTTCATACGCATCTTCAGCCTGCATTTGCCATTCCTGGTTACATTGTCTGAACCCCCAGTCTTTCAGCCATTTTCTCACCCTCACCACACTTTCAGGATGATTATCAGGAAACTGCTCCACGATCAGGTTAATCTTTTTCCCGGAAGACATCAACTCCCTGCTGCCTGCTAAGACCATCCATTCTGCTCCCTCTACATCAATTTTCAATAATATATTTTCATAATTATTCCATGTACTCCTGTAATTGTCGAGCATCTCAGTTTCCACAGTGGTATCAAAAATTAGGGACAGTGGTTCATTCACCAGACTACCAACACCAGGATTTTGCTTGCCATATCCATCTGTATAGTTGTCAGAAGGTGTATAGAAAGGGGCTACTCCTGCTTCCAGGCTTAAGGCTTTTGGGATTAAGGTGTAATCGAGACCATTAATCAGCATATTAGCCTGTTGCTGATGATAAGCCGCTAAATTTGGCTCAAATGAAAGGACCCCAGCCTGGGGGAGCCTTTTTTTAACATATAAGCTAAACTGACCAAGCTGCGAGCCAACATCAATAAACAGGAAATCTTTATCACTGCTGTATACATCAATTGCAGTCAATACTTCCTTCTCAAAGTATTCATTTTCTCTGATTATAAAATCAATGAAGTTATTGCAGTTCAGCAACAAGCGCAGGTTTAGACGTTTACTGGTAAAAAGCTGCCAACCCCTTATTTTACGAGCTCGATAATGTATATAATGGTTATAAAACCAGGTATATACCCTTTTGACGATACTTAACATGCCTTTTTAGGAGAAGCAGATGTCTATAAATTTAGTTTGCTACCAGATTCAATAGTAAATTGTGAATATAAAGATTTTGCAGGGTCACTTCAGGAAACAAAAATGCATTTCGAAAATATTCCCCAGCAGATCAGTTTTAAGAGGTAAATATTATCAAACTTGCAATATTATTAAAGGAATAACCATTGCCATGTACAGGTCTTGAACCAATCCCAACTCCAGATATTTATGTACTTGCCCTATAAGAACAGTTCATCATGATTCATGTAGTTACAGTACATTGGCAATCTGATCAGTGGATTGATCTGCAGCTGTACTATTTACAAAAGTTTCTGCCACAACCATTTAAGATCTATGCTTTTCTTAATGGAATTGGTAAACAACACTATGAAAAGTTCTTCTATGTATGTGACGAACCTGTAAGTGAACATGCTGTTAAGCTAAACTTGCTGTCAGAAATTATAACGCCCCAGGCAAATCCCAATGATTTGCTAATTTTTCTGGATGGAGATGCTTTTCCTATAGCCCCCCTACAGAATTTTATAGAGGAGGTAGTTTCAAAGTATCCATTAGCAGCAATCGTGAGAAAAGAGAACTTGCAGGACCCACAACCTCACCCTAGTTTTTGTATTACTACAGTTGGGTTCTGGCAGAAAATCAGGGGCGACTGGAAAAGAGGGTATTGTTGGAAGGATAGTACAGGCCAGTTGGTATCTGATGTAGGAGGCAATCTTTTTAAACAGCTACTTGATCTAAACATAGAATGGCTACCCCTTTATCGCACACATTCCTTGGGCACACATCCTGTCTGGTATGGCATTTATCAAAACCACATTTACCACCATGGGGCCGGATTCAGACCTCCGGCGGAACGAATAGATCTGATGAATAAATCAGTACTCTCCAGGGCGCTTTGGTGGGCCTCCAGTAAAAGCCGTAGTCTTGATGCTGTAGTAGACCGCTTATGGCATAAAACAATGGCCTGGGAAATAGCAAAGCACCAGGAAACAGAACATGATGCCATGTATTTGAAAATACAGCAAAATAAAGATAACATCTTCAGGTCGCTCTAATACCCATTTCACTGATGAAACAGTGCCTGCAGCTTATACATCCTCATTAACTATAATAGTAGTACATGAATGTGTTCTTTATTCCTTCCTGGTATCCATCGGCGGATGAAAATATTAGCGGAATCTTTCATCAGGAATTTATTCATGCTATGGCGCTGGCTTACCCTGCACTCAACTTTGGAGTCAGCCTTTGGGGACAAAAAACAGATGCAAATCTGATCTGGGCTAAAGATCATATTAAAAATATTTCTAAACTGCTGCGATTCACTCAGGAACGCCCTTATCAGCACACTAATTCAGAAAACCTAAAGGAATATTACTATCCGGCTTTAACCTGGAGTGATAAACTATTTCGGGGAAACATCAAGGGTATCATTGATGCTAATGATAAGAATTTAACCAGCTTTGAATTTGACTTTGGCAGAACTGCACTCATTCATGCTCAGGTTGCTTTTCCCGCAGGCTACATAGCAATGCATTTGGCCGCCAGACATAAAGTACCCTATGTGGTAACAGAACAAATGAGCCCTTTTCCCTTTGGCTGTTATACCCGCAACCAGCAAATTATGGATAAGGTGCTACTGCCAATTCAAAAAGCTGATGCTGTAATTGCCATCAGCCCACATGCCGCTTTGGATATACAAGGAAAAACAGGCATCAAGCCTGTTGTAATTCCAAACTTAGTAAATGAAGAAATATTTTCCCCTTCTTCACCTCCGTACAGATCAATGGATAAGGGGGAACAACAGGCTTTCACCTTCTTTACACTTGGGAGAATGGTGCCGCAAAAAGGTATCCCTGACCTTTTGAGGGCCATCAAGTTGATAGGCAATAAGCAGGTGAACTTTAGAATAGGAGGCGATGGGGATCATCTGCAGGTATATCAGGAACTGGCTAAGCAATTGCAGTTGGATACTAACATTCAATGGCTTGGTGAACTGACACGTAAAGAAGCGGCAGAAGAATTCAGAAACTGCCATGCTTTTGTACTGCCGAGTATCCATGAATCAATGGGGGTTGTGTATGCCGAAGCGCTTGCCTGCGGAAAACCCATCATAGCAACCCGCTGTGGCGGACCTGAATTTATTGTACAGGAGCATAATGGCTTGCTAACAGATGTCCATGCTCCAGACCAGTTAGCCCGGGCTATGGATCTCATGATCAGACACTACAGCAAATATTCTCCTGTAGTGATCAGAGAAGATTTTATGAAGCGCTTTTCCAGCAGGGCCGTCACTGAGCAAATCCACACACTTTACAGAACTATAATCTCCAAAAACTAACAAGGAATTACAGTGTGCTTTTAGAGCATGTTTAAAAATTTTATTAGGCAGCGGGGGCTAAACGATTAAGAATAATTTGACAGTTTTGCCATAGCACCCAAGCTTCAGAACTTTCTATGGTTTTCTCGTGATCTTTGTCTAATCTGC